>ERZ808240.1258-NODE-1258-length-31881-cov-8.342896_pt1 | contig 31881 bp, 54 predicted proteins | sample MGYA00521084_ERZ808240 | MGnify/ENA primary metagenome ERZ808240 (study PRJEB31516, sample SAMN03275571) | gut metagenome | biome: mammalia-associated habitat; material: feces | host: Papio cynocephalus | place: Kenya | collected 2012-08-06 ... | reverse complement strand
TGCCACTGAGTCCGTGACTGACTGCAGATGCGAAGCTGCCTGAATTTGCATAGCCCAGACGCCGGGCACACATGCCAGCGGTCCCAGACGCCGCCAGATCACCGGTCTTGGCATCCCAGACCGTGTACCACATGACATAGTTGATGTAATCCAAGTTCATCCTGCCTTCCTCTTGCTGGCCGTGACGACCTTCTTCGGGGCCTGGTGAATCTTCTGCCGCTGGGCGCTGCGCTCGTAGCGCTTGCCCTCTGCAATGACGCTGCCAATGGACAGCGCTGCAAAGGCCAGCAGGCAGATGCTCGCCCACAGCACCAGCGGTGCCCGGGCGGCAGCTGCGCCCATCGGCAGGCCGCCAAAGTTCACCAGTGCGATGGTGATGCCGGCCTCGGCAAGGCCGATTGCCTTACCAACCAGCACGATGATCCCGACGCCCAGAGCGGCGAGGGTAATGGTGTTCAGCTTCTTCATGCTCCTACCTCCTGAAAACAATCTTCTGCGGGTCTGCAGTCATCCGGGTCCCATCCAACGACGGGATGCCATTCGTCTTCGTCAAACACCTCCACACGCTCTGCATCACGGAACATGCAGCCGAGGACGGCACCGAGAACCCAGACCCCAGAGGGGCCATCATTCTTGTGCCGGAACCAGCGTTCCTTGTAAAGCGGCGCAATGTAGTCGCAGCCGGTGGCAGCCTGCGCCCGTACATACGGGCCGATGAGTGTTCTTGTCATGCGGATTCTCCTTTCAATTCTTCAAAGCGCCCAGCTGACGGAGCAGCGCCGGGACATTGATTTTGATAAACCGGCCGCACATGATGTGCGGGATCGTGCCCTTTGCCAGCTCCTTGCGCAGATAGCATTCCGAGAGGCCGGTGGCGCGGGCAGCGTCCTTGACGTTCATGAACGGGGTGTCCGGCACGCGATCTGTCTGCTTTTTCATGATTGATTCCTCCTTTCAAGCCGTTCCAGCAGGGCCGTGATGCCCCGCCAGAAGCACGCGCAGGCCCGGTAATACAGCGCCTGTGCGCGGTAAAATAGAATTTCGAACATAGTGGGCCTCCTCAGTTGAACATGCTGGTCTGGCCGTTGGTCTGCTGGATCATCATCACGGTGTTGGTGCTGGGCTTCCAGCGCTGGATGTACTCCACGGCCTCGTCAAAGCGCTTGCGGGGGATGTTGCCCACGCTGTTGACGCGGAACCAGTCCTGCACATCGCGGTTGCACTCGCTGTACACCTTGCCGCGCACATGGGGGTCGCAGTAGGCCGGGGCGGCTTCGCCGTTCAGGGCACCGATGACCGACTTGCTGATGGTCTTGCGCAGCACGCGCTGCTGGTTGTAGTCCACCGTCATGGTGTTCTCCAGAGCGGTGAGCCGCTGCTCCTGCTTCTGGGTGCGGTCGTCCAGCAAAAAAAGCGCCTGCATCTCCTTGCTGAGCTTGGGCATCATGTAGCCGCCCGTCTTGCGGATGCTGGGAATGATCTCGTCTGCCACCAGAGCCTGGAAGCGTTCGGCGGTCTCGTTCTTGGCCTTCATCGCCAGGCGGTAGAAGATGTTCTCGGGGATGTAGGCGTCTTTCGCAACTTCCTGCGAAAACTTCAGGTCTGCCAGATAAGCCCGAACGGTGTTCCAACGGACGTACTCGACGCCGTTTTTGGTGTCGGTGAAGCCCAGACCCCGGGCCACATCTTCGAGTTTGAGGTAGGCGGTTCCATCCTGCTCGTAGCAGGAGACGCCGGAGATAAGTACAGGGGTAAGATTTTTGTCGTTCATAGTGAACCTCTTTTTGATGATTGTGAAATCTCAACTTTTTGGGCAGAAAAAATAGTGGCCAATCTTAGTAACGGGAATACTCAGCAGCTCGCAAAGACGAGAAATCTCATCCTGACGAAACGCAAACTCCCCGGCCAGCTTTCGATTCAATTGTCCTTCGCTGACGCCGATTTTTTCGGCGCATTCCTTTTGAGTCATACCGCACTCTACGATTCTACCCCGCAGGCGGTTGTAGTCCATTTCAGGCATTTTGTTGTCACCTCCTTTACTCTGTACTGGTTGTGATTTTCTCAACCACGACATGAGTATAGTCCATTGGTTGAGATTTGTCAACACTGAATTTCGAGATTTCTGAACTTTTTGACTAAAAAGTATTGATTTTTCGCAACTCTTACCATATAATTAAACCATACTACGTTGAAAGGGCGTTATAACATGAAAAACTCAACCTTTGCTCAACGACTTCGTGCTGGTTTGGATGCGCGTCAGATGACGCAGGCCGAACTTGCGTCACGTTCTAAAATATCGAAATCAAGTATTTCTCATTATCTTAAAGGCGATTGGGAAGGAAAGCAGGACGCGGTATATTCGCTTGCTCAAATTCTTGACGTTTCTGAAGCTTGGCTTATGGGCTATGATGTGCCGATGGAAGCAGAACGCCCTCAACCCGCTCCTGCATCCCGCCCCATCCCTCCGGGCTTTGAGCCGATGCCGGAGATGGATGTGGTGCCACTGGTGGGCCGGATCGCTTGCGGGACTCCAATCACTGCAGAGGAAAACGTGGAGCAGCTGGTCTGCGTTCCATCCCGATGGAAGGCAACTTTTACGCTGACCTGTTCAGGTGACAGCATGGAGCCGCGTATCCACAACGGTGATCTGGTAGCTATCCATAGTCAGCCAGAGGTTGAAAACGGCGAGATTGCGGCTGTGCGCATTGGAGAAGAAGCTACGCTCAAACATGTCTATTTGCATGAGAATTTTATTGAGTTGCGGCCGGAGAATCCGGCATTTGAATCTATCATATTGAGCAGGGAAGATATGAACAGCGTCGTGATTGAAGGTAAAGCCGTTGGGCTTTGCCGGGATATTTAAAACAATTTCAAAATGTGGGAGGAAAAATATATGAAAAAGATGGTTAAAGCAACGGCTGTAACCTTATGCCTCACAGCAGCAGTGCTTTGCACAGGATGTAAAAGCAACGAAGTCAAAAATGCGGAATCTCTTATCAATAAAATTGGTACTGTTACGCTGGACAGCGGCGAAGCAATTAGCACAGCACGTTCTTCTTATGATGCGCTGGGAAACGAACAGGAAAAAGTGGAGAACATACAAGTACTGACGGCCGCAGAAAGTCAGTATGCCGGTCTTTTGCAACATGAAACGGCTCCAATCGAGAAGGCAATTGCGGCTATTCCTCAGCCTGTGACCAGCGACGCGGCAGATGCTATTGGACGGGCATATTCTTTATATGTTCGTGCGTCTGATACCGTAAAGGACGCGGTTTCTAACGTGGACGTCCTGACAGCGGCACGAAATTCGTTGGAAGATATCAAGGTGCAGGCTGCAATTGATGCAATTGATGCTATTGGCACCGTCACGCTGAATAGTCAGGATGCGATTGACGCAGCGAAGTCTGCATATGGTGCCATTGATGCAAGCCGTCAGTCGGATGTGACGAACTACAGCACTCTGCAGGAAGCGGAAAATACACTGTCACAACTGAAAAAGGATGCGGCAGAAGCCGCCGGAAAGGCAGCGGTGGCAAAGCTGAAAACAGAAAAAGATGAGGTAGAGGGTATTACATGGTATAAGCCCTCTTGCTATCCGACTTATTCAAACACGAGATGTTTTGTCCTTCCGTACATCGGAGAACGGAATGGACAGTACTGGCTACGTTGCAAAGTTGATTATGCAAATGATGAGTGGGTGTTCTTTACATCCGTGATTTTTAGTGTGGATGGTGTAAAGCGAGATACTATTGAGTTTGACTATGGTGATGTGACTCGGGATACCGCCTTCGGAGCGAAATTATATGAAGCTGCCGATTTTGCCCCCACTGATGCGCAGATTGAGATTTTGAGGGATATTGCAAATTCTGAAAAGACGATTATTCGCTTCCAAGGCAGTAATTACTATTATGACTTTACAATTTCTGCAAAGGACAAGCAGGGAATCAAGGATGTTTTGGACGCCTATGAGTATCTGAAATAAGTATTCCACCAAAGTTGGAACATTGATTTTGACAAAAATATAAACAGGAGGGGTTATTATGAGCTTCATTGATGATCTGCAGAGAGAATCTTCGTATTCCACTGCATCCGGCAATTCGTACCAGTATGTGGTGCTGCAAGTGACCCTGAAAGAAAAGCTTATCGGTACTGGTTCCGGTAATTTGACGGAGCTGGAAAATGTTATTAACCAGCAGGCGGCCAAAGGTTACCGCTTGCACACCATTACCACTGCCAACGGCGGTAGTAAGGGTCTGACGGGCGGCGACCGTATTCAGGCTACGATGGTCTTTGAAAAGATTGTCTGAGGCCCCCAGCTGGAAGACGTGCACATCGAGGGCGAGGCCGTGGGCTGGACGCACTGGGTGGGGTGAGAGGCGAAAAGATGGAAAACAACTTTCAGTTTTTGATATACCGCTCTGCGGAAGAAGACGCTACTGTCAATGCAATTATTAAAGACGATACGGTTTGGCTGACAGCAAACCAAATGGCAGTGCTTTTTGATAAAGCCGAAAAAACACTGCGTAAACATATCAACAATGTATTTAATGATGGCGAATTGGTCAAAGAGAACAACACGCAAAAAATGCGTGTTGTTGGTGTGAAACAGCCGGTCGCTTTCTATAATCTGGATGGCATCATCTCTGTGGGCTACCATGTCAACTCCCGCCGGGCCATGCCCTTCCGTATTCCGGCGACATCAAGCAGTTGAAAAAAAGCGCCCCCGGTGCCGGGAACTCCAGAAGCGTAGAACAGGAGGTGTGCTGCATGGCCAGCATTAAGGAAAAACTGGACAAGAACGGAAATGTGGTCTATCAGGTGCAGGCCAGCAATGGCCGCGGGCGGCGTGTCTGGCGCACCTTCCGGCCAGAAGCCACATGGAGCAAGCGCACCATCCAGCGAGAATTGCAGCGCTTTGCTGCCGAGTTGGAGGGGCAGCTGGAAGACGGCGAAGTCCTCACTCACGAGGAAAGCGTCCAGAAAGCGGCTGCGGAAGCTGCAGAGGCTGCTAAAATCAAAACACTGCGTCAGTATGCAGAAGCAGTGTATCTGCCGGAAAAGAGCATCACGGTGGCTGAGAAGACCCGCGCCAGTTATGCCCAGCTGCTGGAACAGCATGTTTATCCAGTTCTTGGCGATGTGCCCATGCAGGAGATTACTCCGGCAATGGTGAAAGCTCTACTTGCCGGTTTGCCGGATAACTTTGCCTTTGCCAGCGTCGTGAAGGTGTACGCTGTGCTGCACGGGATGTTCAAAGCTGCCGTGATGGATGACACCCTCGACCGAAACCCGATGGACAAGGTTCCGAGGCCAAAACAATCGAAGGATGCAGCACTCCCGGCGGAAAGCAAAGCGTTCACCGCAAAAGAGACACGTTACATCTTGAAGTGTCTGGAAGGGGAGCCGCTGAAATGGCAGACGTTCATCCTTCTTCTGATCGACACCGGATGTCGCCGTGGCGAAGCCTGCGGCCTGCAATGGAAATCTGTCGATTTAGACGCCTGCACCATTACCATTGAGCGGAACCTGCAGTATACCGCAGACCGTGGTGTGTATGAGACTCTGCCAAAGAACGGCAAGACTCGCGTCGTGGATATCTCGCCGGATGTGGCAGCGCTGCTGAGAGAGCTGCGCCAGACGCAGCCGGTCACGGTACGATGGGTGTTCACCCAGGATGACAGCCCGGAGCCGATGCACCCGGACTCTCCGACCCGCTACTTTCAGAAATTTGGCAAACGGTACGGCATCGAACACTTCCATCCGCACAAGCTGCGGCACACCTCTGCCAGCCTTGCCATCACCAACGGTGCAGATGTGGTCAGCGTCGCTGCTCGTCTTGGGCATTCTGACAGCAGCACCACACTCCGAATGTATGCCCACGCAAACGAAGAAAGTATCCGCCGCGTTGGTCAAACCGTCCGAGACGCCCTGCGGGAACCGGATGAGGACAAGCAGAAAAAGGCCTGACGTTTTGGAGTTTCTCCGAAAAAACCGCAACAAAAACCGCAACATGTATGAAAATGTGCAACAAATGATGATACAGCGCCAAACTTGATGAAATCAAAAGTTCATTTTATCTACGTTGTTTATTTTAGAAACGAAATCCAATGAGACTCAACGAAAAATCAATTGTCCATATCTCGTAATGAGCAGGTCGTCCGTTCGAATCGGATCAGTAGCTCCAGCAGAAACTCCTTGGCAATCAGTTTGAAGTGCTGATTACCAGGGAGTTTTATTTTTACACAAATTTAATTGAGATTCCCACCAGCTATATTGGAAAAAGTGATTGGAAGCCATGAAAAATTTTGTGCAATTTTCATAGTTTTCTAATTGCAATTTTGGTGGTATAATATAGACATCAAAATTTGTTTTTTCGGGAGGATCAAATGGCCGAAAAGAACATTGAACTGGATAGTGTGGAGGTTGCAGCGGCTGTTTTTGGCAACTGTGACCGCAACATTCGCCTTCTGGAAAAGGAGTTTGACGTAACGGCTGTCTGCCGCGGGACACAGCTCCGGCTTTCTGGCGAACCGGAAAAAGTTGCCGCCGCGGCCCGTGCTGTGGATGGTATGCTGCTGTTGATGGAAAACCATACGCCCCTAGAAGAACAGACGGTGCGCTACTGCATGAGCCTGGCGCAGGGCGGAGAGGAAAAGCGCGTCAAAGAACTGACGGAGGACTTTGTGACCGTTACAGTCAAGGGCCGTCCCATCCGTCCAAAGACGCTGGGGCAAAAGGAATATCTCCATGCCATTCGCAGCAACGCCATTACCTTTGGCGTTGGCCCGGCGGGCACCGGAAAGACCTATCTGGCCGTTGCCATGGCCGTCAAAGCCTTCAAAGCCAAAGATGTATCCCGTATCATCCTGACCCGCCCGGCAGTGGAAGCCGGCGAGAAGCTTGGTTTTCTGCCTGGAGATCTGCAGCAGAAAGTAGATCCGTATCTGCGCCCGCTGTATGATGGCTTGTTTGATATGCTGGGGGCTGAGACTTATGAGCGGCTGGTAGAAAAGCAGATCATTGAAGTTGCACCGCTGGCTTACATGCGCGGCCGTACGCTGGATGATTCCTTCATCATCCTGGATGAAGCACAGAATACAACCCCTGAGCAAATGAAAATGTTCCTGACCCGTATGGGTGTTGGTTCTAAGGTCGTTGTGACCGGCGATGTGACCCAGATCGACCTTCCGGACCGAACGCGCAGCGGCCTTGTGGATGCGCTTCATGTTCTGAAGGGCATAGATGGCATTGCACAGTGTTACTTTACGGAAAAAGATGTTGTGCGCCACCGTCTGGTACAGGAGATCATCAAAGCTTATGAACGGGCTTCTCACCCGGAAAAGCCTTCCTCCAAGCAGGAAGCGAAAACCATCTGATTTTACAACAAGCATTCAAATAGAAAGGAGCGGACTGCTATGTCCAATAAAGTTCTGATCACCAATTCTCAAAAGGCTGTCAAGGTTCCTTCCGGCCTTCGCATCCTGATTCGCCGTGCCTGCAACGCTGTGCTGGAATACGAGCATTTTGACGAGCCGGCAGAAATCAGCGTGACCTTTGTGGATAACGCCGCCATTGCAGAGCTGAACAATCAGTACCGCAACAAACCGATGCCCACGGATGTGCTGAGCTTCCCGCTGGGCGTAGACGGCAAGTATGATGTGGACGAGAGCAACGGCTGCAAGATGCTGGGCGACATTGTCATCAGCATGGAGCGTGCACAGGAGCAGGCAACGCTGTATGGCCATCCGCTGCAGCGTGAGGTTGCGTTTCTGACCGTGCATTCCATGCTGCATCTGCTGGGCTATGACCATGAGAACGGTGGCCTGGAAGCAATGCGCATGCGCGAAAAGGAAGAGGCTGTTCTGTTGCAGCTGGGCCTGCCGCGCACCGTCAGCTACACCGAATAAACTGGACTATGACCGAGAATCCTCGTGCGGATGCCGCACAAAACAGACAGGAGTTCAATTTTGAGTAACGCTACATCCATTCAGGGACATTATGATACATCTTCCGTTTTTGTCGCAGTGATCGGCCGCCCCAATGTTGGCAAGTCCAGTCTGACCAACCTTCTGGTCGGAGAAAAGGTTGCCATTGTCACATCCAAGCCGCAGACCACCCGTACCCGTATCACAGGCGTTATCACGCGTGGGCCGCTGCAGTATGTTCTGCTGGATACGCCCGGTGTACACAAGGCCCGCAACAAACTGGGCAAGCGGATGGATAAAACGGCCAGTGATTCCATTGCCGATGTCGATGTTTCCATGATGCTGTTTGAACCCTACGGTGCACTGAACGAGTCTGAAATGGCGCTGGTAGAAACGCTGCAGCACGGCGGTCCCGCCATTGCTGTCATCAACAAGACAGACCTTGTCAAAGACCCGGCGGATCTGGAAACACGCAAGGAAGAGTTGAAAGCTCTTGGCGTTTTTGATGCTGTCTACACGGTCAGTGTGCGGGACAATGACGGCTGCGAAACGCTGTTTGAAGCACTGAGCCGCTATGCGATAGAGGGTCCGCATTACTTTGATGATGACGCCTATACCGATATGCCGGAAAAAGAATTGGTGGCTGAAGTCATCCGGGAAAAGGCTCTGCTTTTTATGCGGGATGAGATTCCGCACGGCATCGCCGTTGTGGTAGAGCGCTTCAAAGAACGCCCTGGTACAGACCTCATTGACATTGATGTGAACATTTACTGTGAGCGCGAGAGCCACAAGGGCATGGTCATCGGCAAAGGCGGTGCCATGCTGAAGAAGATTGCCAGCGCTGCCCGTGCAGACTGTGAAGAGTTTCTTGATTGTCGTGTTAATCTGCAGTGTTGGGTCAAGGTCAAGTCTGACTGGCGTGACAATGAGTTCATGCTGAACAACTTTGGATTCAAACAGAATTCGACCACCCGCTGATTTGTGCCAGGGCAGGGGGTGTTTCCCACGGATACTGTGCTGGAACCCGACGCACAATAGCCAAAAGGGAGGCACACTGCAATGGATGAACAGAGCAGCTGGCAGGCATTTGCCTGTACGGGAAACATCCTCCGGTATCTGGACTACAAGCAACAGGCCGTGCTGCCGGAGACATTCCCGGCGGGAGATACAGATGATGGATACCTTTGTGACACCAGGTCTTGTGCTGAAAGAGACCCGGTATAAAGAATCGGATCGCATTCTTACCATTTTAACGCCGGAGCTTGGGGTGATCTCAGCTTCGGCGCAGAGCAGCCTGCGGCTGAAAAGCAAACTGTTCAGCGCCTGCGGGCTGTTTTGCTATTCAGAATTTACCCTTGTACCGGGGCGCAACATGTACACGGTGCGGGAGGCGGCCATCAAGAACGTCTTCCATGGCATTTCTGCCAGCATTGAGGGGATGAGCCTTGCAATGTATCTGGCTGAGATGACCGCATCTCTTTCGCCTACCGGGCAGGAGGCAGAGCGGGAACTCCGTCTGCTGCTCAACTGCCTGTACATGATCAGCGAGAACAAAACGGATCTGCGTGTGGTAAAAGCTGTTTTTGAGCTGCGCACCATGAGCGAGTGCGGCTTTCTGCCGCAGCTGGTGTATTGCCGGGACTGTGGTTCCTATGAAGGGGACACCTTCTATCTGGATGCACAGGAAGGGTACCTGCTCTGTGCTGACTGCGCAGCCCGTGCAGGGAAGAACTGTAATTTGGATCGTGGTGCATTGTTTGCTCTGCGGCACATCTGCCTGGTGGAAGACAAAAAAATATTTGCATTCAAAATCTCTGTGGGCAGCCTTGCCAAGCTTGCAGCCGTTGCGGAACAGTATGCACTGACGCATCTGGATAAACCGCTGAAAAGCTACGAGTTTCTTAAGTCGGTGCTGCCCTGAACACAAAAGGAATTTTTATGGAAACAAGCTACTTAAAAACACTGGAGCTGGACAAGATCATTGCCCGCGCTGCGGAGGGCTGCGTCTGTAAAGAGGCGAGGGAAAAGCTGTTGGCACTGGAGCCGCAGTGTGACCCGGATGAAGTCCGGTATGCACTGGAACAGACCGATGCCATCAATACACTGCTGATCAAAAACGGCTCTCCTCGCTTTGGCGGAGTTGAGGGCGTCAGCCAGTTGGTGACCCGCGCCGTCAAAGGCGGCGTCCTTTCGATGGGCGAGCTTCTCATGGTGGCCGGCGCACTGCGCAATTTTCAGCATCTGACCAGCTGGTACGGCTCCTCAGAACATGATGCACTGCCGACTGATGACCTGTTTTATGCACTGGCTCCGGAACCCGGTCTGGAACAGCAGATCTCCAGTGCCATTCTTGCGCCGGATGCTATGGCCGATACTGCTTCGCGCACTCTGAATGACCTGCGCAAGAAGATCCGCGCAACCGAGAACAGCATCCGCGACCGGCTGGAAAGCATGGTTCGCAATATGGATACCTCCAAGTACCTGCAGGAAAGTGTGGTCTCCATGCGTAATGGCCGGTATGTCGTGCCGGTCAAGAGTGAATACCGCGGCGAAGTGAGCGGCATTATCCACGACGTGTCATCCACTGGTGCTACGGTTTTTGTGGAGCCGCAGGCTGTTGTGGAGGCAAATGCCCGCATTCTGCAGTACCGTGCCCAGGAAGCACAGGAAATCGAGCGCATTCTGGTAGCTTTCACAGCCCAGGTGGCCGCGATTGAACCGCAATTCCAGTACAGCTATCAGGCTATGCTGGAGATTGATGTACTGCTTGCTAAGGCGCGCCTGGCGCTGGATCTGAAATGTTTCAAGCCCGCTGTCCGCACAGATAGTTCTTTCTCTCTGATCCGGGCACGGCATCCGCTCATCGACCCCAAAAAGTGCATACCGGTCGATATCGCACTGGGCAAAGATTATGATTCTCTCATCATCACGGGCCCGAACACCGGCGGTAAGACCGTCACTTTGAAAACGGCTGGTCTGCTGTGTGCTATGGCGCAGTGTGGTTTTCTGATTCCGGCGGATGAGCGCAGTGAGATCTGCGTTTTTGATGAATTTCTGGTCGATATCGGTGACGAGCAGAGCATTGAACAAAGCTTGTCCACCTTCTCCGGCCATATGAAAAAAATTACCGGTATTCTGGAACTGGCAATGCCGCGCACACTGGTTCTGCTGGATGAGCTCGGTGCTGGCACCGACCCTGCTGAAGGTGCGGCACTGGCCGTTGCGATCATTGAAGAATTGCGCCGCCGCGGTGTGCTGTTGATGGCAACGACCCACTATGCGGAGCTGAAGGTATTTGCGCTGGAAACCAAGGGTGTTGTCAATGCAAGCTGCGAGTTTGATCTGGAAACTCTGCGCCCGACCTACAAGCTGAGCGTTGGTGTGCCGGGAAAATCCAATGCATTCCTCATCAGTGAAAAACTGGGTATCCCGGAGCGTGTCATTGAAGCTGCACAGCAGCATCTGTCTGCCGAAGATAAACGTCTGGATGCAGTTCTGGGCCAGTTGGACGATTTGAAGCTTCAGCTGAAGGAAAGCCAGAATGAGGTAGAAGAACTGCGCAATGAGGCGTCTCACCAGCTGGAAGCTGCCCGCAAGAAGCGGGACGAACTGATCCAGCAGGGCGAAAATGAACTGGAAGCCGCCCGCGCCAAGGCACGTACGCTTGCACAGCAGGTGGAAAGCCAGGCCTACGCATTGACCGACGAACTACGCAAACTGCAGAAGGATGAGCGCATGAGCACGCAGCAGAAGGCCCAGCGCGCCCGCGAAATTGCAAAGAAAGAATCGGAAAAGCTCTTTGTGGGTACCGAAGTTGTGCACAACCCGGTCAAGGAGTTTGTGCCGCTGAAGGAAGTTAAGGTAGGGCAGGAGGTCTGCATTGCAGAACTGAATCAGCTGGCTACCGTTCTGTCTCTGCCGGATAAAAATGGCGATGTACTGGTACGCGCCGGTATCATCAAGACCAAAGTTCCGCTCAAGGGGCTGAAGCAGCCGGAAAAGCTGATAAAGGATCCAGCGCCCAAAACTAAGGCTCAGCAGCGCTATTCTCGCCTGACCGGCGATGCCAACCATCCGAATGGCCGTGTAGAGCGGGTACAGCGCACCGCTAAAATGGAGTGCAATCTGCTCGGTCTGACGGTAGATGAGGCGTTGTCCGAAGTGGATTCGTTCCTAGATCGTGCCATTCTCAATGGGCAGACGGTGGTGTACCTGATCCACGGCAATGGAACTGGTGCACTGCGCACAGCCATTCATAAACATCTGCGCGGAAACCGCATGGTCAAGAGTTTCCGTTTGGGCCGTTATGGCGAGGGCGAAAGCGGCGTGACCGTCGTAGAACTGAAGTAAAATTTTGCAAAGCCGCTCATGGTTTTCCACGGGCGGCTTTGCTGCATCGGTGTATTCTGTACACCGGGAAGGAAGCGTATGGGTGCAGGAAAACATACACGCTCTAAAGCAGCCGGACATCCGTTCCGGACTGCGATCATTCTGATTTTGTGTTTTATGGCATTCAGCTTCGGAATTTTTCTCTGGAATGAAGCACTCACAATGCCATCTGCTGGCAGCAGCACCACAGACCCGGACGAGACTTTCCGTCTAACTGTCGGTCTGCCGCCATACCGAGTGGTTGTGGACGCTGGGCATGGCGGTTCAGATCCGGGTGCAAGGGGAGTAGTGGAAGAAAAGGCAATGACGGTTGCTACCGCTGCGGTGCTGGTCCGCTGGCTGGAACAGGACTCCAACTATATTCCGCTTGGCACCCGGGACAGCTATGATACAACAACCACACCGTCAGAGCGTGCTGCTGCAGCCAATGCACAATCACCAGATCTGCTGCTGTCCATTCATGGAAATTCTGCGGGAGAGGGATCCACGGCATCCGGCTTTGAATGCTATCCGACCGTTCCCGGGCGTACCTGGCATAGAGAAAGCTTTTACTTTGCAGAGCAGCTTGCCAAAGGAATGGAAGCTGCCGGCGCCAGACTGCGCGGCAAAAGGGGAGTGCGCTACATTTATTATCTGGAGAATGACCAGAAGCAGCTGGTCGAAACGACGCACACAGAGGTACGGGCCGAACGGAGTTTTACCATTCTGGAAGATGTAGATTGTCCAGCCGTTCTGGCAGAGCAGTGCTTTGTGACCAGCGCAGAAGATGTAGAACGATTTGGCAGTGAAGCGGGCTGTCAGCTTGTGGCACGGGTATACTACGAAGCCATTTGTACATACTTTGGAACAGAGCCTCTGCCGAATGATGCATTGGACTGACTAAATTGAAAAGCCTCCGCACAAATCAAATAATGCCTCTGAGATCAACATTGCGTCACCGAAGGAGAAGAAGCGGGATCGTTTTGTGATGATAACTTGGTCTGTGAGCCGCACCGTAAGGAACCTCTGAATTCGAACTTTGTGAAATGCAAAGAGCGGAAAGGGAGGTTCGCTTTTTGATTATCATATTTCGTATAATGCACGTTATGCGAAATACAGGGAAGCAAAAATAGCCTTCTTTTCCAAATTTTGGCTTTTTCTGGCCCGTCCTGGCCAATCTTCGAACCTTCACATGTTTTTTCAATTTGCACATCTTTCTTGTTTTTTATTTTTGTTTTGTGTTTTACCACGACTTTGCAAGGCTGGTTTCATTTCACTTTGCAGACTGCAGCCGTCTCGTTTGATAGCTTCATAAACAATCACTATTTGCTGCATGGGATTCACGATCATAGATTCTGTTTCACAGCCGATGGTTTGTCCGCCGCTGACCATTTCATCATCCGTCAAATCATAAAACGCTCCGGCAGCCTGATCCATTTTGAGATCAGCATCACCGCCGGAGCGTCCTTTGTATAGCTTACTATGAGCCAATTGCATTCTCAATGCGCCGCATCCGTTTCGGACGAAGCATCGTCAGATTCTTTCAGCGCAGATACATCCAGACCAAAGCCCTGGTTGGCAGCGCCCTCCAATGCCGGCATCGGAATCGAAGAATCAGACGTTTCTTCGTCTGTTTTTGACGGTTCCAGACCGTTTTCCGTGCCGTTCTCCCCTGCCTCCCGATTTGTTGTATCCAACGCAACTTTTTTCCGGGTAACCGTACCGAGTGGGTTTTCTTCAATGGCTGTACGCACCTGGAATTCCTGCAGATGCGTATAGATTTGGGTCGTCGAGACATTGCTGTGCCCAAGCAGCTGCTTCAAAGTCAGGATATCCACATTGCCTGTCTGGTACATCAGCGTAGCCGCTGTATGACGCAGCTTATGCGTAGAAAAGCCCTTGAGACCGGCTGCCTTCATGGCACCCGTGATAAGCTGCTCTACCCTGCGGTTGGAGATGCGTTCCTTGCGCCGCCGGGTAATGAACACTGCCCGTTCCTGCGGAAGCAATCCCTCCAAGGTATTGCGCTTGTGCAGATACAACTGCAGCGCCTCCACACAGGCATCATTTAAATAGACCATGCGCTCTTTATGGCCCTTGCCAAACAGCCGGATCTGGCGCTGTTCCAGGTCGATGTCTTCGAGATTCATCCCAACCAGTTCTGCCAGACGCATTCCACAGTTCAGAAACAGCACGACCATGCAGTAATCCCGCTCCGGAAAGTCGCTTTGAAACTGTGTGCTTTCCAATAGATCCATAGACTGTTCTGCCGTCAGATATTTGGGCAGAACCTTGTCCAGCTTGGGTGGATGGATCGCGACAGTAGGGTCAGTTTCCAACCGGTTGACCTGATTGACAAGGTAATCATAAAAGCCATGGAGGCTGGCCAGCCTCCGGGCTGTGGAAGACTTTTTGTTGCCGCATTCCTGGTTCAGGAAATAAAGATATTCGTAGATGTCTTCCTTGGTGACAGTGCCCCAGAACGCTGTATCCAAGCCTTTTGGATCAATGTCCCGGATCTCAGTATCTTCCGGTACAAGCCCACGGCGGCGCTTCATGAACCGGCTGAATCCGCGCAGATCGCAGTAATAATTGAACGCTGTGTGTGCACTTTTTCCGGCAATCACTTCCAAGTAGCGCACATAGGCTGCAACATCCGGCGAAGCATCATCAAACGGCTTGTGCTTGCCGGGGTTCTTTTCATCCAGATAAATCGACATAGTTTCCTCTTACAACCGATCCGTTTTCAGTGCATTGATAGCGTCGCTGATATATGCAGCACCTACAAGCTGCATTCCAGGGTAATCCGTCGGGTTCAGGTGATTCAGGCTATGCTTCGGGATCACAGCACGCTCAAAACCGATCCGTTCCGCTTCGTGCAAGCGCTGCTCAAGGTTCGGCACACTGCGCACTTCCCCTCCCAGGCCAACTTCGCCAATGGCGATCAGCTTATCACTGACCGGTCGGTCCAGCAGTGAAGACACCATGCTCAGACAGACGGACAGATCACAGGCCGTATCCCGCAGCGCAATGCCGCCGACAATATTGATATACACATCCAGATTCCCGAAGAAATATCCGGCGCGCTTTTCCAGCACAGCAATCAGCAGGTTCATGCGGTTATAATCATATCCGCTACAGGCACGGCGCGGTGCCGGAAAATTCGTCTTGGTCGCAAGAGCCTGAATCTCGCTCAGAATCGGGCGGCTGCCTTCCATCGTGCAGGCCACACAGTTGCCGGAGACCCCCAAGGGGCGGCCTTCCAGCAGCATCTGCGACGGATTTTCAATCTCAGCAAGGCCGGTGCCTGTCATATCGAACATGCCAAGCTCGTTGGTGGAGCCATAACGGTTTTTGGCAGCGCGCAGAATACGGTACGGAAGCATTTTGTCGCCCTCAAAGTAAAGCACCGTATCCACGATGTGCTCCATGACCTTCGGGCCTGCAATGGCACCGTCTTTGTTCACATGGCCCACGATGAACATCGGAATCTCCTGCTTTTTGGCAACTGCCAGCAGCCGGGCTGCGCTTTCCTTCACCTGGCTGACCGTACCGGAGGAAGAGGAAATGTCCATGCAGCGCATCGTCTGGATGGAGTCGATCACTACAAGATCCGGTTTTTCCTTTTCAATCAGGCCGCAGATCTCATCCACATCGTTTTCCGCAGCCAGGAAAATATTATCCTGCGGGACCTTCAGCCGGGCCGCGCGCAGCTTGACCTGCCGCACAGATTCTTCGCCCGTGATATACAGCACCGTGTGCTGGTTGGAGATTGCTCCGCACAGCTGCAGCAGCATGGTGGATTTACCCACACCCGGTTCACCGCTCAGCAAAACCACGCCACCCAGCACGATACCTCCGCCCAGCACTCGGTCCAGCTCGGAAATGCCGGTCAGAATCCGGCTTTTTTCCTCTGTTGTACTGATTTCAGACAGGCGTTTTGCCGTCAGTGTTGTAACGCCCTCCTGCCGGGCTGCTGCTGCCTGTTTTGCCGCGATTGTTCCCGCTTTTGGGGCCGCGGCAATGACGTCTTCGTTCATCGTGTTCCAGCTTCCGCAGCTGGGGCACCGCCCCATCCAGCGGGGGCTTGTCTCTCCGCAATTGGAGCAGACGTAAACGGTTTTGAGTTTCGGTTCTTTCATCTTAAACTCCTGCCTGCTTTTTCAGATAACGATTTGTTGGTTTCTATTGTAGCACACCGGGCCCAAACCTGCAAGAAAGGAGCCGCATCAGAAACGATCGCTCAGATAGGCAAGTCCGGTTGCCGCGCCGCACAACGGTGCCAGCACGGTAAGCACCAGGCAATATTGTCCCAGCAGTGCGCGGACATTCGGTACAGCCTGTCCCGTTCGATTCTGAAAAAAAGAATACGCCCGGATACGGCCGCTGACCTGCAGTGCGCAGGCACCAAACACACACAGGCACCCCGTTGCAAGCGCCGCCGGGATGCCGCTGAGCAGCAGAAAGAACAGAATGCCCTTCCACCCGGCTACTGCGATGCCCTGTGTGACCAGAAGCCCGCTGCCCAGCCCATACAGCATGGAAAACAGAAAAATCAGTACCGGGCCAAGTGCAGACAGCCCCAGCAGCAACAGGATGGTAGCCGCCGCTGCAAGCGCTGCGTATTCCGCCCCAAACAGCACGGCAGCCGTCTGAGCGCTGCCAACCTGAAAAAGGTTTCGCCAGGCTTCCAGATAAAAATTCAGCCAGGCAAGCTGTTTTGCATCGCACAGCGCCTGCAGAGCCCCGGAAACTGCAGCTCCAAGCAGATATGCAGCTGCCAGAAAAATGCAGTCTCGGGTAGCACGATGGGGGCTGTGCGGCGGACGCACGGATAGTTTTGGTGCAGGCGGAATCAAATTTGGGGTTGGTTTCGCCTGCAGGGCGGAAGTTTCTTCAAAAGAAATGCTTGTCGCTGCTGTCTGTTCCGGAATCTGCAGGACAGATTCTTCAGGTTTATAGACCCACATGGATTCTTGCCCCTCCTGTTTGCTCAAATTCCGCTTTTTTCAGCGGACACGGCGTGTTTTTTCTGCCAGAGAAAGGCCCAACAGCCCGCCAAGGCTGCTGCACGCAAGGGCAATCCCCATACGGATCACGGGCCAGCCCTCCAATGTGCCGCCGGAGCCAGCCAGCAGTGCCGCAAGAATCGCTGCAAACAGAAATCCCTGTACTGCGCCCGTCAGCAGACCATGCTCGCGCCGGAGAAATGCCGCAATCGTTCCGCCACAGAGACTCCCTATGCCTACTGAAGCGGCGGAGAACGGCCCGGCCATCGACTGCGACCATCCCTGCGCTTCCATGCAGGACGCGCAGCCCATCAGGCAAAGTGCACAGACAAGAACGCCGACCACACCGGCCAGCAGAAAGACTCCGGCTCCCGCCGGGACAATTCGCTTTTCTGCCATAAAAATACGCCTCCCTGTCTGTACTCTATGCAGGGAGGCGTATCACATATGCAGTTTTATGGAAAAACTTACTTCTTCTCAGCAGGAGCCTTGTCCATGTTCAGCTTCTCAACAGAAGAAATGGCCGTTTTGGTGAAGCGGATCTTCACACGGTCTGCGCCGGTCTCCAGAACGAAGGTATCATCCTTGATAGCGACAACGCGGCCGATGACACCGCCAATGGTGGTGACCTGGTCGCCGATCTCCAGGCTGCTGCGCATGGCGGCATCCTTCTTCTCCTGCTTCTTCTGCGGACGATAGATCATAAAGTACAGCAGAACCAGCATCAGGGCCAGCGTGAAGAACAGGCTGATGTAGCCTTCGGACGTGGTAGTCAGAAATTGCATGGGGCAAAATCTCCTCTCAAAATTCAGATAAACTTATTATACCCTCTTGTACGACCGGTTGCAAGGCTTAATCTCAAATTCTGGTATCCAGAAGCTTGACGTACTTGTCGTGGAAGGCGGTGAACGTACCTGCATCCAGCTCGTCGCGAATGCGTTCCATCAGGTGATTGTAGAACCACAGGTTGTGCATAACGGCCAGGCGCATGCCAAACAGTTCCTCTGCCTTGAACAGATGGCGGATATAGGCACGGGAATAGTTCCGGCAGGCCGGGCAGCCGCAGGTGGGGTCAATGGGGCGCTCATCGCGCTCATACTTGGCGTTCTTGATGTTGATGATGCCGCCCCAGGTGTTCAGGTGGCCGTGACGGGCATTGCGGCTGGGCATAACACAGTCAAACAGATCCACGCCGCGGGAGACCGCTTCAATGATGTTGCCGGGAGTTCCGACACCCATCAGGTAGCGGATCTTATCCTTGGGCATATAAGGTTCTACCTGGCTGATGATCTCGTACATGACCTCCGTAGGTTCGCCAACGGCTAGGCCGCCGATTGCATAACCATCCAGATCCAGCTCTGCAATTTGCTTCATGTGCTCCACACGCAGGTCTGCAAAAGTGCAGCCCTGATTGATGCCGAACAGCAGCTGATCCGGATTGGTAGCCAGGCCCTCATGTTTCAGGCGTGCCATCTCATCCTTGCAGCGTTTCAGCCAACGGGCAGTGCGCTCGCAGCTGGCCTTGGAATAATCGTGCTGAGCCGGGTTCTCCACGCACTCATCAAAGGCCATGGCAATAGTGGAACCCAGATTTGCCTGGATCTGCATGCTCTCTTCCGGGCCCATAAAAATGCGATGGCCGTCCAGGTGGGAGGCGAACGTCACACCTTCCTCGGTGATCTTGCGCAGTTTTGCCAGACTGAACACCTGGAATCCGCCGCTGTCGGTCAGGATAGGGCCATTCCAGCGGGTGAATTTGTGCAGGCCGCCCATATCGGCCACCAGCTTATCACCGGGACGCAGATGCAGATGGTAGGTGTTGCAGAGCATGACCTGGGCACCAATGTCCTTGAGGTCATGTGCCGACAGGCCACCCTTGATGGCACCCGCCGTCGCCACATTCTGGAATGCAGGCGTCTGCACCGTGCCATGCACGGTTTTGAACTCACCCCGCCGGGCGTTGTGTTCCTGTTTGAGGAGCGTGTAGGTCGTTAAAGAAGGCATAAATCTGATTCCTTTCTGCGCACGGAAAACAGCCGTGCAATCTTTCTGAAACCGCAGGACCTCCCTGCAGATCAACAACAGAGGGATGTACCGGGGATACGCCCGGTCTTACTGGAGGAACATGGCGTCCCCCATACTGACGGGAGTCAGGATGCCAATTTGGAAAGTGACGAATTTTCGTTTCTTTCTGTAGGGCTCTGAGCGCCGCTGATGGCTTCTGTAATATTCTTGTGAAACCAAAGAAGTGTTTATATTCGTACAGCAAAAAAGCCCCGTGTAGGGCCTTTTTGTTCCGCATAGCACCGCATACATTCTAACAGATGCTTACCGAGAATGCAACCGCTTTTTGGACGGCATCAGTGGCCGAGCGTAAAACTCACCCCTGCAAAGTCATCTGCGGTCAAGACGTAGGTTCCGTTATCCCACGCCTCGTTGACAAGCATCTTGGCTTCTTCCCAACTCGCAGCCTCGACGGGTACAACCTTCTTCAGGTATTCGATGATAACCACATCGTAGGTGCTGGTCCGGGGCGGAAGCACCGCTTTAGCGCGTCCCATCATCATGCCCAGAATCAGCTCATCCTTCTGAAGCTCGCTGAAGTAGTCCGGGTCACCGCTTTCTTTTCCCGCTTCCTCCAGAAGAAGCTCGCCGTTCATCTCCTGGCAGAAGTCGATGCAGTCGCGGATGGTATACGGCTGATCGTTGTCGGCATTCTCACCATCCTGATTGTCATGCAGGGCAAGATGGAACTTATCATCCATCATCAGGCTGTAGTCATGCCCCTCCAGATAGCCCAGCAGCACTTTGGCTTCAATAGCGGCAAGCTCCACTCCCTGCCGGACAGATACGGCCATCAATTCTTCAGACTTCGTAATCAGCGTCATACGCGCGCTCCTTTCATTCCATACAGACTTTTCCGATAGAAAGCAGGTACGAACACCAGCCGTAGCTGATACCAAGGGTGACAGCTCTGTTGTTCACCTGCTCAATCGTGTACTTCGGCGGCTTGAACGGCCTCGGCTCCCCTGCCAGCAATTCCTCAAGACGGGTCTGCTTCCTGCGGGCGGACTGTTCCTTGCTCCGCTCGGCATAATACTCGCGGTTCGCCAGATAGTATCGGTGGAAGGCTTCGGCCTGACGTTTCTTGGCGCACTCCTTGCAAAACCGCTGGCGGTTTGTCGGGTTTTCAATCTCCCTGCCGCACACCTCACACTTCTTGCTGGTCATCTGAAAATCCTCCCGGAATCCTTGTCCATAAGAACAACCCGGCCCACGATCTCGAACCCGGCGAGATCGGCCACCTGCTTCAATGCGCTGACTAAAGCGCTGATGGTGCGCATCCGGGCGGCTTCAAGCTGTTCCTCCTTGCGGATGTTCTTGTGCGCCTCATACGGTGTCGGGTCGTTGTAATGCTCGCTGTTCTTCAGTTCCACAGCCAACGCCTCCTTATCAGCAGATCATCGGAATCAGAAAGAACCACAACGGGTACGTCTGCCCGGTTACGATAACGGCTGCGACAATCGCAGCTCCAACTGCCAGCCACTTGGCGGCATCAGACATTTCAGCCCACATCATAATCCTCCTTAGCAACGTAGCACCAGCTCTGGGGCGGACGGCGGATTCTAAGCCCGTCCAATCCATAGCAAAACCCGCAGCGGGTGCTTTTCTTTCCTCCAACAGCACACTTTTCACACCAAAGCTCGTCTTCATCAACGGCGCGGTGAAAATCCAAAAGGCTTTTCGGATTCTTGTAAACTCTCAGATCGGAAATGTGCCAGCAGTACGCATCGTGGCAGTCAGCCAAACGCATCCACCCTTTCCAGCCTGCGTAGGCCTCTACCTGCTGCGCGGTAAGGCAACTCCCCAAAATTCTTTCTTCGAGATTTCCCGGAATAGAGCTTGTCAGCGGCGTAATTCTATCAATATCGTCGCAGATGAACTCCCCAATAACCATCTGTGTCTTATCACGGATGCTGTCCGGCAGGTACTTATCGCATTTTAAGAACTCAGGCTTCCCGTGGTGGATTTCGCCATCCATCGTTTCTTCGCCATCTTTGAAAATGGTGATGAGGTGCTGCGGAGCTTTTGTGCAGTAGATGTACGCCGTAAACGGCGTTTCCAGCTTCGGACGGTTCTTGCGCACCTCAATGGTTTTCTTGCCACGCACGATGAGGTCGCACCACTCAGGTCGAATGCTGATGAGGACTGCTTTATTCTTCAGGGACATTGGACTCCTCCTTCTTCATCAGGCGGTACTTCCAGCGGGCGAGCTTCTGCTCCATGATCTCGACCATGTTGTCCCCGACATCATCGCACATATTGCAGGGGTCATCATCATCCAGCTCACCGCCGAACAGTACGATGGAGCAAAGGTAGATGTCGGCAAGCTCCTCAACGAGGTTGCCGAAGGCATCCTCCTCGGACACCGGCGTAGGATTCACGCCGTCACGGGCGCGGCGAAGTTTCAAGGCCGCTTTGGCGGCTTCGGAACATTCCTCCGCAAGCTGGGCAAGCAGTTCTTCTTCTGGCAGAATATTGAACACGGCATCGTTTTTCATAGCTTAAACCTCCTCCCAGTCCAGCGCTTTGCCGCACTGGCCGCAGAACTTGTTGCGGTCGCCGTCCTCATTCTTCAGGTAGTCCCTGCTCCCGCAGTGCGGGCAGGTGAAGTCGAAGATAGCGCCGGGAGCCAGCGGTACTTCAGGAATCTGCATCTTCAGGGCCACCATGCCCATCCGGCAGGCTTCCTGCACGGTTTCAAGGCTGTCATAATCCTCATAGTGGGTGGGGTTGAGGATTTCGGCTGCGCGTTCATTGGTCATTTCCATTTGTCTTTCCTCCATTCTTATACGAGCCACTGGCTCATCCAACTATCGAACTCGCTGAAGAAGCAGCAGCCTAAAGCCCGTTCCTGCTCAAGCGAAAGAATGAGCCACAAATCAAAGAGCGTTGCATCGTACATCTTTGTATCGACGCACAGGTCATTGTGCATACAGTACGCGGTCCACAGGGCCATGAGCTGGCTGCGGCAGGTAGCATTGTAGAAATCTGTCGTGCCGTCCTTGACGTAATCAACGATGAACTGCCATTCAGACTTCTCGGTCATCCAGATCACCTCCGATCTTATAGGTCTTTCCCCGGCTGCGGCCAGTCCCCTTGCGGTACTCCGCAATCCAGACCGTCTTGCCGCTCTTGTAGTGGCGGAAGTGGCCTCTTACGGTAAAGGCGCAGGCCGGGCTTGCATGGTGGCCTCTGGGAACCACTGTAAGCTGTTTTCCAGCCGAGTGAATGATGTATGTGGTACTGGCGATATGCGGCTTTGTAGAGCTTTTACGTTCAGCAGGAGCCTTCGAGGTCGTGGTAGCCACACCACGGATGCTGCCCGTTCCATACGTCATCAGCGCCATTAGGGAGCCATACACGGTCAAGGCGCTTTGCCCGGTTTCAACTGGATTGCAGTCCACAGGGAGCGTGTTTGTCTTTTTCTTCCACAGACCATAGCCCAGCGGAGTAAAAACAACGTGGCCGAGCTTTCCGTCTGGACTGTCAAGGTAGAGCTTCAACTTCTTGTCGGAGCGGAAGCACTTGATGGAGATTCCGCTCTCAACAACATGAATCTCTACCTCACGCAGAGGAACCGGCATCGAACGAACCAAATCGTTATGCTCATCCCGCCATGCGAGGAGCTTTTCGATGTCTGCCGCTGTGACTACGATCTTGTCCATCATCCAGAATCCCTCCCAACGAATGTGCCGGCATAAAGCCGCTCGCCGATCATGTAGTGGTAGTATTCATGCCCGCGTTGGACGTCGGCCTGCCTGCCGGGCATGGGCCGCAGAACCAGCGGGTGTCCAGCAACCTGCACCACATATTCTCCAGCCGGGATGAGTGCTGCCATCCATGGCTCCATCGGGCTGGCCCGTGTCGGGCATCCATCCATGCAGCAGGTTGCAGTAACTGGGTCCACGTTCATGGTGAACATGGAAAGCTGCTCATAGCCGCTCATAATCACACCCACGCCGGTTTGACAGGCGATTCAGGCAGGCTGCATAGCCAGTCAATCACGTCCTGCGGAACTTCTTCGGTCTGCCATGCGTGACCATACTGGTAGCCGCAGACCGGGCAGGGCTTGCCGAGAATGCCATCAGGGTGTTCATCAGGATGGAGCCATCCGAGGGTCTTCGTTTCGGTCGCACCGGCCATTCCGGGATAGAGAGGCTTCTGCGGCTCGTAATACAAAGCCGCATCGCCGGAGATTTCGTGAGGGAGCGTAAGGCTGTACGGCAATTTGGCAGCCTCGATCTGGTCATCGCTCAGAGCAGCGGTCATGCCATCGCAGAGCATCTTCCACGAGCTTTTCTTCATGGATTCCTGCCGCCGAAGGGTTTTGCTGTTCAGCCGGTAGTGGTACAGCATAACAGGCGTGACGGCCAGCTTGTCCCATCCCAGTTCTTTCTGGTGCTTGCAATACGGCCGCATATCGTTCAGATGCCACTTGCCCCAGATGGAGCAGAACTTGTCGAGCATCTCCTGCGTCCATTCATCGCAGGGGTGGCCTTCGCGGATTGCATCAACGCACTGACCAGCACCGCCACGGCAGTTGCCGCTCGGCATGGGGCCGATAACACCAACGATGCTGAGTCTGCCATCCTCAAACTGGATTTTGCAGAACGCCCGCGCGGTAGCTTCATTACCGCTGCGGGTGTAGACCTTGCAGAGACACGGACTAACGACCTTTTTCATATCACTCTCTCCCCTTTCGTGCTTCTTCTGCAATCTTGTCGATGTTGAGGTTGAGCAGCTCATTCATGTCCAAGAGACGCTGTTCGAGGATTTCAAAGAACTGCTTCGTGACGGTCTCCCTGCTGATGGCGCGGCAGTTGCAGTGAACTGCGAGAATCACGTCTTCAAACGTGATGCCGTCCAGCAAGTTATCGCAGGCCGCTAAGTCATCGCCAAGAACCCATTTCCGTTCTTCCATTTGGACTCCTCCTTTTTCAGATGGACGCGCAGAAGTCACCGAGCTTCTGCCACAGGTGGAACGTCTTCCGGCTCATCTGCACGGTATCGGGAACGCCCCGACCGACCGTCCAGTTGTGAGCCATGCGGAACAGCCGCCCTGCGGCTTCCTGCTCAGATTCGCTGAAATCGGCCAGCCATACCCTGCGGCGGCGACCGGTGCGCCATGCGCTACCATAGCGGGCGTAGCAGATGAGGTCGTACGGGATGTTCACCCGGACTTCCTCGGCGGTGAGCTTCATCATCCGCTTTGCCATATCACTCATCCTCCTTAATCCTGAAGAAAGCCATTGCGCTGGCCTTGATGCTGCTCGGCCATCCGTCCGGGTAGGGGCGCTGCGTACCGTCCGTAAAGGGAACAATCGCAGTGGCTTCCACGGCCAGCATCTCGCCCTCGTACTGGTAGGGGCGGCAGCGGAACGTACGGAGCTGGATGCTCTCGCATTCCATCGTGCCAGCCCCCATGCGCCGCAGATCATCTGCGTTGCGTGCCGCGTTCGGGTCATACCCGGCGGCTTTCATGTGGTCCAGAACCGTCATATCAGGCAACCTCCTTTCCAGCAACATTCAGGCAGATGTAGAACCGACCATCGAGGTCTTCAACTTCCCAGAAGTAACCGCCGGTGTACTTGCCGTCAATGACCTCTTTGTCTTTCCAGTAGCCGCTCTCGATGGCTTCAATAATGCCATCCCGCCAGTAGTTGAAGCGCTCATCCCCGGCCAGCGCCTTGAAGAAGCGGTTGACTGCGGTCTTCCAGCGCTTGCAGTCAGTGATGAGGTCGGCGCAAACCATGCCGTTCGGCTTGTTCACGATAGCGACCAGATCAACGTCCTGCCGGTGTTCATCCTGCTCGAAAGCCTCGAAGCTGCTGTATTCTTTAACCTTCAGCATTTCTAAATCCTCCATGTTTTGGTAAGTTGTTTTCCGTATCTTCATTCTAACTTACCGGACTGGTAAGTCAAACATATACTGAAGTTTTCACAAAAAAATTTACGGTATTCTGAAGATACTTTATGGAGGCTTACCCTACTTTGCGGCTGAACCTTTCCCAGAACTGCTTGGCAATGTATGGACTGACCGGGGTGATGGTATGATGCTGGCATCCAGAAAGCTGGTAGAGGACGGTGAAATAGTTCCCAGCGGCATCCTCGAACAGCTCCACATAGAAATCATCAAACATCACGGCCTTATTCGAGCAGAGCGATTCAGCTTTCCGGGTGTCATATCGAACGCCATCTACGGTCTGCGCCACGGCAGGGCTGGTGCTGTTGCCCAGTTCCGGGAGTCCCGCGCCGTCGGCATTGCTCATCGAAACCTCATAGCCAGCAAAATGCAGAGCTTTTGACAGCTCATCAAAGGTGAGCGAGTTATTCTTCAGCCGCCCGCTTAGGTTCTGCGGGGTCCAGCCCATGTGTTCGGCCAGTTCTTTCTGTGTCTTCCCGGCTCCAGCAAGGGCTGCGCGTACCATATCAGATGCTCGCATACCATCAGCCTGCCTTTCCATCTTCAGGCTGGTTCCCTGCCATCTGCCGCTTCATCTCGGCGGCATCTACGGTGATGCAGGTGGTGTTGGCGACGATGCTGTCGGCAATCCCCTTTCCATGCTCGTCCAGCAGGGATTCCAGCGATGTTGCGGTGAGCCGCAGGGCTGCAACCATGAACGGGAAGTCCATCATGTCGTACCCGCTTACAACGCCCATCAGCTCTTTGGTCATCGCGGTGACGCATTCTGCGGAAATGCTGCGGGCATCGTCCGGCTTGTTTGCAAGCACTGCCAACGTCATCCGCAGTGCGTATGGCATCATTTTCTCAGCCATTGTCTTTGTCCTCCTTATACTCGCTGACTGCTTCCGAGATGGCATAATCACGGTGGTACGTCCAGCTATCGTCATTGTCAATGTACTTCCGCATCAAAACCGCCGCACGCGGGATGAGCGAATTGAGTGTCGTGCGGTCAAGCTCATAGGCTTCCATAAGCTCCTCATCGGTGAACTGTGAGATATGTTCCCGCACGTCCGCCTCATAGCTCCGAAGCTCATACTCGGAATAGGAACGGACTAGCTCACAGCCATCCAGCGGTTTCGGGCAGTAATCGGAGCAGCCATCATCGTGGATGCCCGACTTCTTCCCGGTCAGGAACGGGGCCATGCAAATGCCATGCGGGTTGAACACGCAGGTTTCGGAACAGCATTCCGTGCAGAGCTGCGAGCAATGCTTCAGGTATTCAATGTCCACAATCAACGCCTCCCCAGAAAAAGCCTTACCAAGCCCACAACGGCCAGCGCCCCGACGATTGCCCAAAAGGCAGCGTAGAGGATGTCCGTGGCTATTTCGAGCCACTGATCTACTACAATCAGCCATGCCATCATCATTCTACGCCCCTTTCAGCCGTACACAACTTCGCCAAACAGGGCGTACTGGATGATGAGGTCAGTCATCTCGCCATCAATCTCGCAGGTATCAACTTCGCCATTGCTGACAGCGCCGTAGCGATCATCGCCGTTCTCCAGCCAGAGGCGGAAGCCCTGTGCGAACTTCTCCATGTCCAGTTCATACCATTCGGTGTTTGCTTCATCAAACGGCTCCTCAACGTGAATTTTGAGCTTTCCGTCGCGGGAAATCTGCTCGCTTGCGTACTCGCCGAGATAGGCTCCCACGACCTTCACCTTGTCGGACCAGTAGCAGATACCCCCCTCCAGCGCAGAAACCATGATTTCATCGACATCTTGCTGGGTCAGCCGAACCGTAATCTCGGCATGGACTTCAAACTTCTTTTCGTCGGTCATCTTTCTTCATCCTTTCGTCAAATTGTCGGGTCAAAAATCAGGCCGTCCCACTTTCCGTTCAGACGGTCTGGGTACTTCCCAGTCGGAACCATGTACTTGTCCGGGACTTCCGGCGGTAGCGGACGCTCGTTCCTCAAATCCATACCAGCGTCGAACATCGAGAGCTGCACGGTCTGGCTGGTGCATTCCCGCAGGAGCCGATACCAGTAGATGATGTGGTTCCGAACAAGGTTCAGATTCACGCCGTCCGGCCATGCGGGGTCAGCGCAGCCATTCTTCTTCAGGTCATCCCAGTGCTTATACGCAGCGTCCAACTGCTCCCTGATCTGAGATTCGCTCATCTCCTCAGGGGGAATGTAGCGGCTCACAGGTGCGCCTCCTTTCGGCGCTCATCGGCGATGACATCAGCGGTAATGCGGTCAACGCCGAGCTTTTCGAGCTGCTGGTAGGCCGCTTCCTTTTCCTGCGGGCAGTCAGCCCGGACGAGATCATCAATCATGTCACTCAGCATACGCCAGCCTCCTCTCTCGTGATAGTTCCGTGCGTCCATGCCCCGGTGCGAATGCCAATGCTGGGCAGGCGGGCGAGCAGAGCTTTTTTCATGCTATCAAGGTATCCCCGGTAGCGCCGCTTCTGAAGACCAGCCAGCCATGCGCTCTCACAGTCGGAGTAGCCGTCTTTCTGGACAAGCTCGACGGCCAGTGACCACTCGTTGTCCTCCACGCAGATGTAAAACAGCTCGTTTTCGAGGATGACCCGGCGCTCATTGCCAAGCCAGACGTTCGAGTTGGCCGCAGGCTGGAAGCTGGGGCAGAGTTTCCGCAGTTCAGCGCAGAAGCATTCGAGAACGTCTTCTTCCTCGTAGCTGCTCCCGACTTCATCAAGAAGCCATTCGCCGCTCGAAAATTCTTCGCAGCTGAGGTCGCGCCGTAAGCTGGTTTCCTCCTCTTTGGCGCAGGGGTCATCTCTGCGGTAGACCCGCAGATCATCGTTGTCGATGTAGAACAGGCCCTCATACGGGCCAGCCACATAAGCATTGCCGCGTCCCATGCTCATTCCTCCTTTTTGTGGTCTTCGAGCAGATAGCTTTCGAGCAGACGGTCGATGTACACGATGGCATCGCCGATGCTGCTTTCGATGTTGCTTACCATGTCGTTGATGGCAACAACGTCATCCTTATCGCACAGGCCGTGTGCTGCACCAACCCTGTCCCACAAGGCATTGACAATCGGGGCAAGCTGGTCGCTCATTTCGGAGAGCTTTTTGGACATCTCATTGAGCAGACGTGCATCGGCATCAGAGAGCCGCACAGCATACTCGTCAGCCATATCTAACTTCCTCCTCTCAGAAAACAGTGCAGATGATGAACAGGACGAGTGCGAGGTCCAGAGCCGCGATGCCGACGGCCTTGAGGGCCGAGATCAGGCGGTTGAGGTCTGCATCCTTCTGGCGGCGGGCAGCACGGCTCCGCTGCTGTGCGGGGCTGTTCAGCATCCGCAGGAAGCAGTTCGGGTCGTTCTCCCACTCACGAGCAGCGGTCATGTTCTTGTTTTCCATAACTAAAGCCTCCAAAGTATCATGTATCTGCGGGTGGCTCCCGCGACCTTGCCCAACTGGCTGCTGGGTGGTTTCGGCCGGTGCCAGCGGCCATCATCAGGCGGGTTATGCGTTGAGATAAATCGTAAGAGCGGTCAGTGCACTTTCCATGCCGAAGCCGTGGCGACGTTCCTCGTACACATCGGATTCTTCCATCTCGCGGGCCTGCTTCAAAACAGCGTTCATTGCTTCTTCGAGTTCTTTTGCGGTAATAGTCTCTTTCATCTTTGTATCCTCCGTTTATCTTACCGTTTTGGTATGTTTTTCTGTATCTTCATTCTAACTTACCCACCACTGGTGTCAAACTAAAAATGAAGATTTATCGAAAAAATTTACGGAGCACATCTGGAGCTTTACCAGCGGTCAGTAGACCATGCCTTCCGGGTCAATGATGGTGCATTCCTTACCATGAACATAGTAGGCATTGCCGCCCGCATCCACCAAGACCCGGCAATAGCCAGACAGCCCAATTTCCGGGCTGCTGGCTACGCCGTCCCACTCCGCCTTGCGGGTCAGTCTGCCGACCACCACAAAACCGATGGCCGCTGCATACTGGCGGGCAATGCTCTCAGTAGCAGGCATGAGCGGTGTTCCTGATGGCGTGGACCATCATCGTGATAGCCTCATCCAGCGGGGTGTTCAGGTACGGCAGATCCTTGTCCTCCACAATCTCGGAGTTCATGGTCTCGCCATGCTCGTTCTTCGCCGTAATCCAGCAACCGTCACCGGTGTCCTCCAGCACGATGCTGAAGTACGGTGCGGGCTGGCCGCAATACTCCAGATACTCCCAGAAGATACGAGCCTTTTCCTTGCCCACAGACTTGACCGACCAACGCCAGTTTTCGTCGTTCTGGTTGACCTCGGAAACCAACTGGCTAATCAAGGCTTTGTGTTCACGCAGATCATACATAGTTCTCAACCTCTTGACTTTCTCCTGCCCTCCTGATAAGATGGAAACGAGATGGGGCAGGTCCCATCCCGTTCCGTCTGGCTAGGTTCCCACAGGGTCTGCAAACGATGTGGGGAACCTAGCCTTTACTGTTTCTTAGCTTCGCCGGTTGCGGGGTCGAGGACTCCGGCAATGCACTTAATGCACTGCGTCGCTTCCTCGTCCGTGTGACCGTGAGCTTTCAGCCAGTCAATCAAGCGGCTGGCTTCCAAAGCGGTCATGCTACACTCGCCTTTCATTTTGTTACACCTCCTGCTCGTGCTTCCAACTTACCAGCCGTATGCTGGTAATTGTAGATAACTTACCTTTTTGGTAATTTATCTTAGTATCATTATAACTTACCCAACTGGTAAGTCAATCTGTTTTTTAATTTTTTCAAAATATTTTTTATATCCACTGGCTATTTGATGCCGAGCCGCTGGTGGCCTCTGGAAAGCCTCTGAATTTGCATTTTGGTTACGGGTAAAAGTGTATTGGGAAATGTCTGGAACCCTCTGAGAAGGATTTGTCAAGAGTACATAACGAAATTTGGCTATTTTGAGAATTGATTTTTCTGGTGACGTTGTTCCATCGGATTTTCCGCACAAACAAAAAATCCCCCTGCACCGGCCTTTTTACGGGTCATGGTACAGGGGGATTATCATTTTACGCTGACTTTGCGCTGACTCAGCCCAGATTCAGCGTATTCTGGACAGCGGCCTGCTTGGCGGCAACGTGGTTAGCGGCAACGTGGTTAGCGTCAATCTGAGCCTCAATGCAATTTTCGAGGTACTGGGTCGTATCACCGAAGTTGCTCTTGATGTAGTCCTGCGCGTCGCTGCTCATGCTTTTCAGAGCGGCGGACACGGCACGCATAAGAGCTTCCTTCTGCTCGGCCTCCTTGAACGTCCCGGCGGTCTTCAGATCGTTGACGTAGGTCTGGTTCATTGCGGCTACGGCGTTGGACACCGCGCTGCCGATTTCGCGGACGATGCGCTGCACCTTGATGTCGTTGGTCTTTGCCACGATGAACTCGATGAACACTGCAATACCTTTCTGGATGCAGGCGGTCACGATGGGGACGCAGACCAGCAGGGCAATGTATAGCAGACTTCTCGTAAACTCGTTCATATTCGATTACTCCTTTCGTTCAGTGAACCTGATTCTTCAGGCTGTTCATGCGCTTGTCGCCTTCGATGGCGGCAGCGGTAAAGCTGTTGTTCTTCCACCATGCGGCAACGCTGGTGGCAATCGTCAGGCCGGTGGTCACGAACTGTTCTATCTCCGAGCTTTCGATGGGCAGCAGCGGCTTCCCGGCGGCGCTTGAAACCTGATTCGCCAGAGCAAACGCCAGAGCGGCCGTACGGGCCAGCGTAGCGATGGACACTTTGCTATTCGTCATAGAGCGTATCTCCTCTCACAGGTACTTGTCAGCGCCAGACAGCGCCTTCCACGATGCAGGGCCGCAGATGCCATCCACGGTCAGGCCGTGCGCCTCCTGCGCCTTCATCAGGGCGTTTTCCGTACCCTCGCCAAACAGGCCATCAGCCTTCAGCTTCAGGAGCTTCTGGAGCATGAGCGTTGCACTGCGGTTTGCATCCCCGGTGCAGCCCCGGCGGATGGTGGGCAGCACGAACTTGTTGTAGGTCGTGCTGGGGTACTTTCCCGGCGTAGTGCAGAGCCACGTCGCTTTCGTGCCACGGGTGTCGGCATGAACAAAAGCACCTTTGCTGTGCCAGTAGATGCCGATGCCGCCGAACCCTACAGCCTGAGCAAGGATGCCCAGCGCCACGGGGTTGAGGCTGCGGTTCTCCGTCCGCCAATCCGCCGCCATGCCGTAGCGGTGCTTGGAGTTCGGGCTTCCGCCAACTGCCTTGCTGGCGTTGTGCGTGATGCATCGGTAGCCCGACGTGATCTTCAGCGGGCGGTCTACCTTGTCCCGGATGAACTGGAGCTTTTCAGCAAGCTCCGTGTCCACCGACTGCTGCCCGCAGCCGCAGGGACATTGGAACTCATATCGGGCAAAGTTCTTGGTGAGCGCGGTCTTGTCCCCGCGCTGGAACGTGATAATGCTCAACTCACACACCTCCTAAAAGCCAATCTGGGTAAACACGAAGCCGATGAAAACGCCAATGACAGCGGTCACGACGTACCCAACAGCCTTGCGCCACATTTCACCGTCGCGGTCTTCCAATGTTTCCAGCCGCTTGCCCTGCTTCTCCTGTTCCTTCACCATGCTCTCCAT
>ERZ808240.1257-NODE-1257-length-31882-cov-8.230685_pt1 | contig 31882 bp, 30 predicted proteins | sample MGYA00521084_ERZ808240 | MGnify/ENA primary metagenome ERZ808240 (study PRJEB31516, sample SAMN03275571) | gut metagenome | biome: mammalia-associated habitat; material: feces | host: Papio cynocephalus | place: Kenya | collected 2012-08-06 ... | reverse complement strand
GAGCAACACCGTCTTGCAGGTTCATGTTCATTTTCCAGTTGCCTGCTACAATTTTCTTTCTCATTTTCTTTTTTGTTTTAAAAAGTTGATATATCGTGTTAGTATATTGTTTCTTCTAATCCACAGAGAGAAGTGCCAAATGCGGTCAAGCAGCGAGATTATCAGTAGCGGAAGCAGATACCACAGTATGATTTCTGATATTTTCTGGGTTATGCTTTTCTCTGTTATGTGCCCGTAAGGTGTCTTTTCCAATGCTGGAGACTCTTCTGTGAGGTCTGGAAGCGTATTGTGTCCCCATTTGCCTATGATGGTTCCGTCCTTCAGCAGCAACAGTCCTGGATTGCTTCTGATGATTGTTTTCAGTGTGGTTTCATCAGTAATGTAGAAGTTGTACTCTGCTCCTGTTATGTCTCTCCAGTGCTGTATGCCTTTTTCTGTACTTGCCGTAAGTGCATAGAAGGGGTAATGCTTTTCCTGACAATACTCGTATATGCGGTCAATATCGCCGAAGTTGGAGTCGTCTGCCACTTCAAGATGTGGCGAAATGAAGAGGAATACATACCCTTTTTGGCTGATTACGCTGTCAGTGATGTCTTCTCCTGTGTCTATGGTTTGTATTGAGAAGTCGTGGATAGGTGGCACATAGCCCTCTTCTGTCTGCACAGTCTTGCTGTCAATGAATGTCCATGTGGAGTCTGGATAGTTGTCAAGGGTAAACTCTTTGCGTGTTCCGTTCTTTTCAAGGATAAAAGTTGTCTCAAACTTAGGCTCTTTGGCTCCTTTTGGAATGGTCATGCCGTCTTTGATATTCACCCCTATGTGGTAGGGCCTGAAGTCAAATTGGGGCAGTGTGTACATGCTCACAGTGCTTGATACCAGAATAAAGAGCATGGTATAGATAACCACTATCCATTGGTTAGTCTTGCTGATGAAGCGGTGCATCAGCAGTGGCTTCTTGCACAAGAGTGCTGCTCCAGCCAGCAGTATGATGTTTTTGTAGAATGTTTGCCAGTTGGTAAGTAGCAGTGCATCGCCAAAGCAGCCACAGTCTTTTATCGGATTGTCTATGGCTAACCACAGTGTAAGTGGTGTCATGATACCCATGAATATCAGTATCAGCCGCGAAACGAGGTGCCGGTGCACGGCAAAGAGCAAGAAGATGCCCATACAGAACTCTATGCTTCCCAATAGCACGGCAGTACCTAATGTGGCATAGTCAGGCATGTAGCCTGTTATATGCAATGCCTCAAGATAGTCTTGTATCTTGTATTGGGTGCCTTGTGGGTCGATAGCCTTTACATATCCTGAGAAGATAAAGGTGGCAGCTACTGCAAAGCGGCTGATGTTGACTAAAGTGCCCAGTGCTATATCCTTGAGTTTCATTCCTTTTCTGTAAGTTTTATTACGCCAAAGACAGCATAGTTGATAATATCCATGTAGTTGGCACCAATGCCTTCAGACACCAGTGTGCAGCCATTGAGGTCTTCTATCTCTTTTATGCGCTGTATCTTGGTCAGTATCAGGTCGGTATAGCTGCTTACTCTCATGGAGCGCCATGCCTCATCGTAGTCGTGGTTCTTCCGAATCATCAGTTGCAGCGCCTCTTCTGCGTGCTTGTCATACAGCAGCAGTGCTTCTTCCGGGCAGATATCCACTTGGTCTACATATCCGTTTTCAAGCTGTATCAATCCTATGATGCCATAGTTAATCAGTGCTACAAACTCTGGCATGATGCCTTCGCCCACCAAAGATTCTTTCTTTATTTCCAAACTTCTGATGCGCTTGGCCTTGATAAACAGCTGGTCGGTAAGCGATGACGGGCGTAATATGCGCCAAGAGGCCCCATAGTCGTGCAACTTGGCTGCAAAGAGCTCTCTGCATCCATTCATCACTTCTTTAAACTGCTGTTCGGTTTTGGATGTATTGTTTTGCATATACCTTATTATATATGGTGCAAAGTTAATCAATTTCAATGAAACAGAAATAACTCGCTTTGATATTTTAGAGGCCCAGCTATGGTGTGGCCTTCATTCTTTACTTATATCAAGCGTGCAAAAGCTATTTACTGCTCGCTCATTTTCTGCTTGATAAATCTTACTTTGGCGCATTCTGTATCAAAGGCAGTCTGTAAGGAGTCGCGCAGAATGCGCATTTTGGTGAATGCTTCCAGTTGTTGTGCCGTGGCAATGCCTTGTTTTTTCAAGCTGCTTACCGTGCTGCTCATCTTGTTGTATTCGCTGTTGATTTGCTGCAACTTGGCGTCTACCTGTTGCACAGTCTGCTGCGCACGCTTCAGTTCTGTGCTTTGATAGAGCTTCAGTGCTGCTTCGCGGGCTTTGATGTCTTGCCTGCAGTTCTTCCGTAAAGAGTCTATATTGGCTAATGCTTGGTCAAATTCGCCTTTGTCTGCATGCTTTTTAGCTTCTTGCAGATAGTGTTGCGCCTGCTTTTCCATGCTGTTGTCGCTGCAGGAATGAAAGGTTATTGCAGCCACAAATACCAATAGAAAGGCCTTTATACTTGTTTTCATCTTCTGATACATTTATTTTGCAAAGGTAAACAAAATTTTGTAATTTTGCATCCGCTTACAAAATAATTGATTATGAAGTTACTTACAAACGCCGATTTGGCGCGATTGCTCGATAAAGATATATTCCATAAAATTTCTTCTGCTGCCGATTCCTTAGGCGTTGAGTGCTATGTTGTAGGTGGATATGTGCGTGATTTGTTCCTTGAAAGGCCTTCAAACGACATTGATGTCGTGGTAGTTGGCAGTGGCATAGCGGTGGCTGATGCTTTGAGAAAAGAGTTGGGCAGACGTGCCAAAATATCTGTTTTCCGTAATTTCGGCACCGCTCAGGTGAAGTATAAAGGTATGGAAGTAGAGTTTGTAGGTGCACGAAAAGAAAGCTATAGCCATGATTCCCGTAAGCCTGTTGTTGAGGATGGCACCTTGGAGGATGACCAGAACCGTCGCGATTTTACCATCAATGCTTTGGCTGTCTGCCTGAACGAGAAGCGTTTTGGCGAGCTGGTAGACCCCTTTTATGGCATTGAAGATATGGAAGACGGCATTATCCGTACGCCATTGGACCCTGACATTACGTTCAGTGATGACCCTTTGCGCATGATGCGGTGCATAAGGTTTGCCACACAGCTCAACTTTATGATTGAAGACGAGACCTTTGATGCACTGCAACGCAATGCCGAGCGCATCAAGATTATCAGTGGTGAGCGCATAGAAGAGGAGCTTAACAAGATAATGATGACCTCTACGCCCAGCAAAGGCTTTGTGGATTTGCAGCGTTGCGGGCTGTTGCAGCTCATCTTGCCCGAACTGACAAACTTGGATATTGTAGAAACTCGCAACGGTAGAGCGCACAAGAACAACTTCTATCATACCTTGGAGGTACTTGACAATGTGTGCAAGCGGTCTGACAACCTGTGGCTGAGGTGGGCTGCCTTGATGCACGACATAGGCAAGGCCCGCACGAAGCGGTGGGACAATAATGTGGGATGGACTTTCCATAACCACAATTATATAGGTGCGAAGATGGTGCCTGACGTGTTCAGGCGCCTCAAACTGCCAATGGACAGCAAGATGAAATATGTGCAGAAACTGGTAGACCTGCATATGCGTCCTATCGTTATTGCTGATGAAGAAGTTACAGACAGTGCCGTAAGGCGCTTGCTCAACGATGCCGGTGATGACATAGATGACCTCATGCTGCTGTGTGAAGCCGACATTACCAGCAAGAATATGGCGAGGAAACAGCGCTTTCTTGAAAACTTCCGCATTGTGCGTGCCAAGCTGCACGACTTGAAAGAAAAAGACTATAAACGCCTGTTGCAGCCTTGCATCGACGGCAATGAAATCATGGAAATGTTTCATCTGAAGCCGTCGGCAGCGGTAGGCACGCTGAAGCAGACGCTTAAAGATGCCGTGCTTGACAACAAAGTGCCGAATGAGCGTGAGCCTCTGATGAACCTGTTGATAGAGAAAGCCAGGAAAATGGGTTTGGCTTGATGGCCAAGCTTGAATGAACAACGCAACAAGGGCATAGCCTAAAAGTAGCAAAACCGCTATTTTTTAGCTATGCCCTTGTTGCGTTGTGGGGTGAGTTGACATGCTTCTGTGTGCAGACAGCATTGGTATCGGCAATGCCCCACGGCTTGGGCAATGAGTGCCCAGCCCGTGGGCATCCGTTGCCCAAGCCGTGGGCACTTGATGAACACACTGTGGGCATCTCTTTGTTCCAATCTTTTTCATCTGCTGTTTGAGAGGTGCAGATATCCCGTTGAGGCTTTCTGTGTGTCAAAGACAGACCCTCTTTGTGGCGTTTTGCCTAAAATGTAACCACTCGGCTACCGTCTTCCTGCTCCTCAATGTTCACTTTTACAGCGTCTTCCGGCAGGAGACTTTCTATTAGTTCGGGCCATTCAATGAAGCAGGGATTGCCACTGTCGAAGTACTCTTCATAGCCCATGTCGTAGACTTCTTCCAACTTCTTGATGCGGTAGAAATCAAAATGATAAATCACTTGTCCGCTCTCGGCTGATGAATACTCGTTGACGATGGCAAAGGTAGGCGATGTAATCACATCGTCAACGCCTAAACATTCGCAGATAGCCTTGATGAAAGTGGTCTTGCCTGCACCCATTTTGCCGTAAAAGGCAAACACACGGTTGTTGCCCATGTTGTCTACAAACTGCTGGGCGGCAGCCTTAATGTTTTCAAGATTGTCTATTTTTATTTCCATTTGTTATGATATTTATAACCACAAAGGCAGAATTGGTTCTGCCTTTTGTGCAGCTTTTGTTTTCTATTGACAGGATTATTGTGCGCCAATGCAGTGCAATGCTATGCGCGCCTTACCCCTCTGCCTCTCATGGTGACAAGAGGTATAATCATCTCTTCCATCGAGATGCCGCCATGTTGGAATGTGTCTTTATAGTACGACACATAGTAATTGTAATTGTTGGGATAGGCAAAGAAGGTGTCGCCCGTAGCAAATACGTATGATGTGCTCAGGTTGGGAGCCGGCAGTTGCGCTTTATGCGGTTCTTTTATCACAAAAACCTCTTTGGAATTATAGTTCAGGTTTTTGCCCAATTTATACCTTAGATTGGTATTGGTGTTGCGATCACCGATAATCTTGACTGGCTTTGATGCCCTTATACTGCCGTGGTCAGTGGTTATCACTACCGTATATTGGCTCTGCGCCAATAGCTTGAAGAGTTCTGACAATACAGAGTGCTTAAACCAGCTGAGCGTAATGCTGCGGTAAGCAGACTCGTTGTTGGCCAGTTCTCTGACCATCTTTGACTCGGTGCGGGCATGGCTTAGCATATCAATAAAGTTGATGACCAGCACATTGAGGTCGTTGTCGGCCAGTTGGTTATACTGTTGCAAGAACCTGTCGGCACCTGTTGAGTCGTTAATCTTGTGGTAAGAAAAAGTGTCGTGGCGGCGAAAACGCTCCAGTTGCGTCCGGATAAGCGGTCCTTCATTGAGGTTCTTGCCCTCTTCTTCGTCTTCATCCACCCAAAGGTCAGGAAACATCTCGGCTATTTTGTTGGGCATCAAGCCACTGAAAATAGCGTTTCTGGCATATTGGGTGGCAGTGGGAAGAATGCTCAGATAGGTGTCTTCTTCTATGTCGAACATATCGCCTATCTCGGCAGAGAGCATGCGCCATTGGTCCAGTCTGAAGTTGTCTATCACGATTAGGAACACTTTCTGCCCTTCGTCCAGGAGTGGAAAGATTTTCTTCTTGAATATGTCAGGGCTCATCAAGGGCTTTTCAGCTTGCTGGGCAGTAGCTTCAGGTTTCCTCTTATTGTTGATTTTATGTAGCAACGAGCTTCGTCCCAAGCTCTGCATGGCAGCTTGTTGAGGCTTTACCCACTCCATATAGTTGGCTTTGATGTATTTGGCAAAGCTGTTGTTAGCCTCTTCCTTCTGCATTTTCAGCATGTCGGTCATGTTGCTGTCGGTCCCGCTTAGCTCCAGTTCCCAGTGTACCAGTCTTCGGTACACATTCTTCCAGTCCTCCCAAGTCTTGCAGTCCTGTATCTGCATGGCTATGTCTTGGAAGTTCTGTTGATAGCCGCTTTGCGTTATTTCGGTAACAATCTCTCGCTGGTGGATATTCTTTTTCAGCGTAAGCAATATCTGGCTGGGGTTTACAGGTTTGATAAGATAGTCGGCTATCTTGGATCCTATGGCCTGGTCCATAATGTTCTCTTCCTCACTTTTGGTTACCATCACCACAGGTGTAGCAGGTTGTATCTCCTTTATCTGCTGAAGCGTTTCCAGTCCAGTAAGGCCTGGCATCATCTCATCAAGCAGTACAAGGTCAAAGGTCTTCTGCCTGCATTGCTCGATAGCGTCTGTTCCATTGCTCACAGTTACTACTTCGTATCCTTTTTTCTCAAGAAACATGATATGGGCTTTCAGTAATTCTATTTCATCATCTACCCAAAGCAATAGTCCATTGGTCATTTTGTTGTTTCTCCTTTCTTGTTATGGAAGTTGATAATTGGCAGTGTCTGCCTGTTGCAGCTGTGCAGATAGTCTGCCTTTGCTAAAACCCGTTCAGGTCATAGTATTCGTCTTTCAGATCAGCATTGTTTTGTTCCTTCTGCTGCTTGCCGTTGTTGCCTGTTTCAATGGTAATTGTTGGCTGCTGGCTGGCAGGCTGTGTGCTTTGCTGTTTGTCTTCAGTAAAGTAGAAACCATTGTCTTCTTCAGGTTTTTCTTTGCTGTTGTTGATCTTTGGCATCGGCTTGTCTTCCGCCTTGCTGGCAGGTTGCTGCGTGGGCGCATCATTGCGGTGCTGTGTGGCAGGGGCGGCCTTGCCGGAGGGTTCCGTTTCTATCGTCAGTCCTCCCTCTGGCTGTGGCTCTTCTTTTGCAGTATTGCTGTCAGGCGTAGTTTTGTTGACAGTAGGCTCATCAGCACCAATTGTCAGTCCACCTTCTTGGTTGTTGCTGTTTTGGACAGGCGCTTCCGGTGTCACGGTAATGCCACCTTGCTCCTTGGTTGCAGGTCCGGTAGCGTTGCTGTTGGCCTTTTCCGCTTCTATGCTGATGCCTCCTTGGTTGCCGCCTGCACTGCTGTTGGCTGGCGTTTTGCCGGTAGTATTGTTGTCTACAGGTATTTCCACTCCACCAGGTGCATTGCCATCCGTGGCATTGTCTGTTGATATTTCAGTGCCATTGGTTTCTATCACGCCCCCATTGTACAGGTCGTTGTCGTCAGGTGCAGCCTCCTTGTCTGTCTGTTGGTATTCTATCGTTGCCGGTTCCGTCAGCAGTTTTACCGTGCTTATGCGCAATGGCACGAAGTGTTGCTCATAGAACTTGTCGTAATCGTTATAGCTATACTGTGTGCCTAATAGCTCCAGGTTGGACGTGCTGATGATAATGGCGCGTGCTTTGGTGGCCAGTTGCCTGATACGCGTGCTGGTATAGAGCTGTCGGGCATATTGCAGTGCCTCGTCATAGCTTTTGAATCCGCTTATCTTCATGCGGTGAATACCGTTGAGGTCGTCTATTACGATATCAAAGTTTCTTACCATGAAGTTGGTAAAGTTGTAGCGTGCCAACTCAAAGAGCAGTTGGTTTTCATTCAGGGAGTCGGGCATATAGGCCAGCAGGAAGTTGAAGTCTGCATTGCGCTCTGCTGTAAACACACGTGCTTTGGTGGAGTCTTTCTCGTTGAGCACAGTGGTTCTCACTTCCCACATGTTGCCAATGTCAAACTTGCCGCTATGCAGTTGCCTGCCCGCTTTCACTCCATTGATAATCATTCCAGCCATAGGACTTACCTCACTTTCAGGGTATTTGCTTACCACTTGCTCCATAGCAGCGAGACAAGCCTCGCTGTTGCCGCTGTTGAGTTGCGACAAACCGTCTATAAAGATGAACTTGTCTCTATTGGCACCCAATGGAAAACGTGTAGCCGATAGCTTGGTATTGGCGTCCACTTCGGTATATTTGCCATCTTTGAAGGCAGTATAAGTGGCAGCATACAGCGAGTCTTCCAAGTGCACTCCATAGCGGGCGTTCTCTTCAAAATAAGGGTCAGAGAGCAGTGCTGTCCACTGGCTTTCAGGGTAATCATGTTTTATCTTTTCCAAATAAGTGGCTGCTTGCATCTTGTCCGGTTTCCTTGAATACAGCAGATACAGGTGATAATACACATCATCCATGTGTTCAAACTCAGGATAATGGTCGGTAATGCGCCGCAAGTTCTTCTCACTCAGCGCAAGATTGTCTAACTTGTCCTTGAAGATAACTCCCGAATGATAGAGCCCATCTTCCAATATCTTGTTGCTTTCAGCCATTTGTTCTTCGCTGAAAGGTATCTGTGCCAAGTAGTATTCTCTTTTGTGGGGGTCGTTTTGCGCACTGTCCGCCATCTGCTTTAGTGAGTCGGCAGTTTGCTCGGCGTTGTAGATAGAGTCGCGTTGCTCGTCGGTCAACTCCTGATTATTGGGCGTCATGGCCACTACTGTCTTGTTTACGCGTTGCCAGTTGTCCACATTCTCACGCTTGCCCCACAGTTTTTGGAAAGCAGCTTTGCCTTGGCTCACCATCATAGGGTTGTAAAAGTACCATGCAGCGTTTTTATTCGTGCTGTTGGTAGTGTTGTTTTGATTGCTTTGTTGGTTGTTGGTGTTGTTCAGTCCGCCTCCCTGTTCCTGCATTTTCTGCTGCGCTTCCTGTTCAGCTTTGGCATTTTGTTCTTCCTTTTCCTTCTTTTTCAGGGCAGCTATCACACGGTCAATGGCAGCATTGCGGTCTTTCTCGCTCATCTTTGCCAAGCTTTGCAGCGAGTCTTGCAGATGAACAGCACTGGTAAAGGGCACTAACTCATCCAGTATCTTGGAGCGGTCAGACAGCTGTTGGTAGTCTTTACGGTCTTTATCCAGCAGACCTATAGCCTCGCCATAGCAGCGTTGGGCGTTGGTATAGTCTTCTCTTTGCCAGTATAAATCGCCCAAATGCAAGAGCAACACACCCTTTTCTATGCCGTTGCGTGTACTTTTTGTATTGCCTTTTTCGTAAGCTCCGATGGCTTGCAGCGTGTCTTTCTGTGCCAGATAGATGTTGCCGATAGCATAATACACCTGGTCCAGATACTCTTTATTATTGTCAGATGCTGCCATTCGCTTCAGTTTTCTCACCATTTTTCGCGCTTGTCCGTTAGCCATTACCTCCGTCATGGCTATGCGGGCGTTGAACTCCAGCTCGTAAGGAGGGTTCAACCTTACTACGTGTTTAAAGGCTTTGTAGGCTTGTTGGCGGTTGCCGAGTGCAGCTTGTACCTGTCCCATGATGTACCATTCGCGTGCTTTCTGCTTGCGTCTCATCTCATGTCGTATCACCTTGCGCAGGTATGGAATAGCCTCTTTCAGCTGTGCCGTGCGCAGATAATAGTCAGCATAGGTATAGTCCCATTCCTTCTGTGCACGCCAGTTGATGGAATCGCGCTTTATTTTTGTAATTACATCTTCGGCATCATATTGCCAACCTTCTTCTATATAGCACTTTGCAAGCCACGCTCTGGCCTTGCCGTAGATGGCAGGTTGGGTAGAATACAAGCGCGACATGTATGAAAAGGTGGACGCAGCTTCATCGAATGCCCCTTTTTGAAACTGCGAACGGCCTAACAGCATCCATGCTTTCCACATAAAAGGGTTATATTCTTTGCGGTTCAGCCACTCTATGTCGCGTTCTGTTTTCTTGCGGTTTTTGGTCCATTCGGGTCTTTTCTTGATGCTGTGCAGCTTGATAGCCTTTTGGCTTTTCTCTATTGCCTTGTCGTAATTGGCTTTTCCGAGGTCGCGACTCTGCTTGTTGCCCACCGTATAGAGGGGCAACAGCTCTGTATAATTGTCTTTATTGCCGTTCTCTTTCTCAAGAGATGCTTCTATATATGCTTGCGCTCCGTTATAATACACATTATATCGGGTGTTGAAAGCCTTCCACCAACGGGTGCGTGCCGTATTTTCTTGTGTAGAGCATCCTGCCACTATCATCAGCATGATGGCGGTTATGGTCAGCGCAATATATTTGTATCTAAAGTGGTTCAAACCTTTGTTGTTCGTTGATTGTTGATTGGTAAGGGCAGACTTCCGTGCCATTGGCGTTGTATGGAGCTACCGTTTGTTTCAGAAAGTGATAAAGGTATGGGGCATGTAGCACCATTTTACCTATTATATATATAACTCATGAAAAGGCATTTTATTGCCTTCCGTCTTTTTCTATGCTTCAGTTGGTCTTGGTGTGGCTGTTATCCGTCTATCAGCATGATAACCTCATCTTTCAGCTGGTTGGGCAACTGAATGCCCCGCAGCAGCAGACTTCTGTTCCATGCAGCCACTTCTTCTGGTTTCATAGAATAGAGCACTTCTGCAAATTGTGCCGCTTCATCATCTGTATATCCGTCAGCTGGCCGGCCACTGAAAGCATCCAACTCTTCATCATCATAGTAGACAATAGGCTTGGTGGCAGCTTCCATGGCGCACTCTTGTTCACATTTGGCGTTGTCGCCAGAGCAGGTGGCACACGATTGGTGCAGTGGCTCATCCTGTTCAGGCTCGACCACTTGCGGGTTATATAGCTTTTTGAGTATCAAGAGCAGTGCAATTACTACCGCTGCAACAATTATGAGCAAAAGCATAAATATCAAGTAGTACTATAAATGGATAAACAACATGTGGGGTTAACAGTTCTCTATGCTAAATCCAGCTTTCTTCAAATCATCCCAATAGTGTGGATATGACTTGCTGACCACTTGTGGATTGTTGATGACTACATGCGGCAGTCTCAATGATATAGGTGCAAAAGCCATAGCCATGCGGTGGTCTTCGTAGGTATCAATGCTGGCATGTGGGGTAGACATGCACCGTTCGCCATTCCATATCAGTTCGCCAGGCTGGCTGTCGTCAATGACATAGCCCAGCTTGTGCAGTTCAGTTTTCAGTGCCATTATGCGGTCTGTTTCTTTGATACGCAGCGAAGATAGTCCTGTAAAGTGGAAAGGAATGTTCATGATAGCGCAACTTACCACGAAGGTTTGTGCCATGTCAGGTTGGTTGATGAAGTCATAATCCATGCGTATAGGCTGATTTTCCACTCGTTTTAGTGTAACTGTGGTGGGTATGCCTTTCTCTCTTGTTTCAAAGACAGTGCGTATGCCCAACATGTTAAACAGGTATTTTACTACCGAGTCGCCTTGTCTTGAGCCGTCAAAAAGTCCTGTCAGCTTCACTTCTGAGTCGGCGTTGCCATCCAATAGCAGCATTTCATACCAATAAGAAGCCGCACTCCAGTCGCTTTCTATATAAAAATGTTGTGGCACATAGGGTTTTGGCTCCACCTTGACGGTATTGCTTGAGGTCCAGTCTACGCTGGCTCCAAAGTCGCGCATGGTGCAGAGTGTAAGGTCTATGTAGGGCCTTGAAATGACGTTGCCTGTCAGCGTGAGTTCCAATCCCTTGTCAAGCATAGGGCCTATCATGAGCAGTGCCGATATGTATTGTGAGCTTACGTTGCCTGCTATGCTGAGTGAGCCGCCTTGCAAGTGGCCTCCCTTGATGCGCAGAGGTGGATACCCTTTTTCGCCTTCATAGCTAATGTCAGCGCCTAAAGTGCGTAAGGCGTCTACCAACACACCGATAGGGCGGTGCTGCATGCGCTCTGTTCCCGTCAGTACATGCTCGCCTGGCGTTACGGATAAGTAGGCTGTCATAAACCGCATGGCTGTTCCGGCGGCCTTGATGTCAATTACCTCCGGCATGTCTTTCAACGCATTGACAATCACTTTCGTGTCATCGCAGTCTGAAAGGTTGTCGGGCAGGATGTCGCCTCCCGACAGGGCGTGTATGATAAGCGCACGGTTGCTGATGCTTTTAGATGCTGGCAGATGGATAGTGGCATTTATCTGTTCAGGGGCTGTTATTTTATAACTCATGATTTGCAAGTGTTTGGTTGAATAACCACTGCTGATATAGAGCCATAGAACTCTTTGTCGTTCAGCAATGTTCATGCAAATATACATCAACCGAACGACAATCCAAAATAATTGATAACTAAAATATGTTTACTGATATTGACAGAATAGTGAATATATTGTGTATTGTCAATATTTTAGTTTGTATTTTTTGTGATTTAATAATAAATGCACTAAATTTGCAATTGTATTAAAGTCTATGCTGCAATCTACCTAACGTTAAGGCAATATAGTGGAAATTACTGTACGTTAGTAGAGAGTGGTAAGATTTAGTATATATATAAAGGCGTTACTGACGCTTTGGTTTTGACGATTCGTGAACTTCGCAACTTCCAATGTCTGTTAAAAACAAAGCAACGGGAACGCCCCAATGGTGTATTATATCTATGCACTAATTGCATGACATGTGTATTACATGTGTGCAATAGGCATGTCATATATTTGCATCAACGTGGGGCTTTCGACCGTTGTTCGTTTCAACAGACAGGGCAATGCGAAGGCCTACGAATCGGGAAACGAGCAATAAGTAGGCTCCACGTTCTTTGTATATACGTGTACCGTGATTACAAATTATTAACCAAGATGCTGATTGGAGCCTATAAGTATCACAAAGAACAGAAATATGAAAAAGTTTTTTTCATTTATTGTTGCAGTTTTATTGTCTTCACAAATGGCTTTCGCACAACAAGAAAATGTACTTAAAGCAGGAACTATCATTCCTTTGCAATCAGTAAATCAAGTGAAAGCAGCAGATGTAGAAGAAGGGCAGATGGTAGATTTTAGGGTTTCACAAGACATCATGCTTAATGGAAAATGTGTAATACCTCGTGGCTATTTGGTTAAAGGTAAAGTCATGGAGGCTCGCAAAAGTTCTATTGCGGGTACAAAAGGGCGTCTTACTATAAATATAAGTAGTATGAATTTGCCGTCAGGAGAACCTGTTTTCTTTACCAATACAGATGTTCGTATAGTAGGTAAGAACCGTACACCTCTTGCCGTTGTTACAGGTCTTTTCATTTGGCCATGTATATTTATTCCAGGTTCAAAAGCTGTAATGCCTGCTGGATATGATGTACAAGCCACGGTGGCTTCAAATATTACGATAGCAGACAAGTAAGGTGGCATTTTCACGGAGACATATTTGCATTGACTATTGTTAATGCGAGTAAAATGTTTAAGCATTCTTGTATTATCCGCATGGCACAGACAAATGCTTTGCGGATATTCTTTTAATATATAGTATTATATTCTGACAATACTTTTCTTTCATTTCGTTTTATTTTGTATTTTGCTCGTCTTGTACTAATTTTGCACAGAAACATTACATTATTTTATATATGGCAAAAGTAAGAATAAAGACAAGTGAGGGCGACATTGTGGTGCGCCTGTATGACGAGACTCCTCTTCATCGTGACAATATGCTGAAGTTGGCCAAAGAGGGTTACTATGACGGCACCCTCTTTCATCGTGTTATTAAAGACTTTATGATACAAGGCGGTGACCCTGACAGCAAGGATGCTCCTGCCGGAAAGATGCTGGGCACGGGTGGACCTGACTACACATTGCCTGCTGAGTTTGTATATCCTCAGCTGTTTCACAAGCGTGGTGCGCTCAGTGCGGCGCGCTTGGGCGATGAGGTTAATCCGAAGCGCGAGAGCAGTGGCAGCCAGTTTTATATAGTATGGGGCAAGGTGTACAAGCCTACTGAGCTGAAACAGCTGGAGAAGCAGATGGCCATGCAGCAGGAACAGACGGTGTTTAACCAGTTGGTGGGTGAGCATCGTGAGCAGATTATGGACCTGCGCCGCAACAGAGACCGTGCCGGTTTGCAGGCATTGCAAGATGAGTTGGTGGTTGAAACCAAGGCTAAATGCAAAGAGATGGGCAAGCCTCAGTTTACACCAGAGCAGGTTGAGGCTTACACTACGGTAGGCGGCACACCTTTTCTTGACAACCAATATACGGTGTTTGGTGAAGTAGAGAGTGGTTTGGATGTAGTAGAGAAGATACAGAACTGCCAAACTCAGCGTGGCGATCGCCCTAAGACAGACATCAGCATGAATGTTGAAGTAATAGAGTAAGACTTCTTTTTAACGTTTATGCCCATCTGCATGTTAAGATAGCAGATGGGTATTTTTATGCTATTGCAGGCGTTTATTAAGCAGAATAAGCAGGTTTGATGTGTGCCAAGGATTAAAAAAAGAGTAAAAAGTTTGGCTAATTCATCAGAAACATGTACTTTTGCAACCGCTTACAAAAAGGCAATCGGGATGTAGCGCAGTTGGTTAGCGCACGCGTCTGGGGGGCGTGAGGTCGCTGGTTCGAGTCCAGTCATCCCGACAGAGCGGCAATCAGTAGTAACTGGTTGCCGCTTTCTATTTGGCGGTATTCATAAAAGCGAGGGGCATGATAATATTTTTTGTTATCATGCCCCTATTTATAAATAGGTAGAGAGTATTGATAATGACTGAGCGCAGTGGTCAATGAGTTAGCCTTTTAGAGTCTGAATCCGAGACCGATAGACAGTGGGTAGCATTCTGGTGCGCTGCTTTTCTTGAGCAGTGGGGTCAGTCCTGCTCTGGCGTACAGCATGATAAAGCCGTATCCGGCACGTGCTTCCAGATTGAGTCCAAAGGGATTGAGGTTGATGTCGCCGGTTTCGGTGTTCTTGTGTTTGCCGATGAAATAGCGTGAATGGTCGTTCCAGCGGAACTCTATGGACGGACCTACTGCCACAAAGGCATCGTCGCCGCGCATGCGTTGTTGCCATTCAATCATCAGCGGTATGCGGACGACGTTGTAGCTGATATAGCTTTTCTTGAGTGTTTCGTCCTCTTCCTGCCGCATAGAGGTAATGCCGTTGTGGGTGGTCAGTATGTAGTTGTCTTGGAAGTGGTGGTGCACTTGTCCGATAGAGGCAGAAGTAGTGAAGGCAAAGTTGTTGGTCAGCCGGAATGCAATGCTGGTCAGCGTGATGCCCCATTCCCATGATTTGGAGTCGCGTGTGTGCATGGCGGCATTGCCACCGGTGCCGAATGCACTGCTGCCTAATGGACTGAAGCCTATAAAAAAGGTGGGGTAGTGGCTGCTGAGCTGGCGCTTGTTGCGGCTGATAGACTGTGGAATGAATGGCGATGTTACATACACGCGTTCCACTTCTTGTCCGTCTATATAGTGCGTTTCAGAAGCTTTTTGCAGTTCTTTGCCGTTGCTGTTGAATACCTTGACGGTAGTTTCGCCCCCATTTGTGTTTATCTCTATCTGCTGATTGTTTATGGTTAGGGTGGTATCGTTAGCTTCTGTGGCCATCATCATGGTGGGCAGCAGTGCTGCGAGTAATAATGCTTTTCTCATGTTGCGTTGTATTTTAATTGTTTTTGTTTTGTAATGTTTCGGATTTGGGTAGCTTTACCACTTGGAGTAGCACAGCTTCATGATGTCGTCGGGCGACAGATCGCCTTCTATGTAGATAACAGTGCCCTTGTTGCCTCCTACATAGCTGAACAGTATGTAGCGGTTCTGGTTGCGCGACAGTGGCGACATCATATAGTAGCCGCTTACCAATCTGCCGCTTTCCATTACCTCTCTCACCTTCTTGGCGCGCTTCTTGTCGGCTTGCAGCAGTTGGGCTATTTCTGCCGTCCGGTTTTTATAGATGAGGCTTTTGTACACCTTCAGGTTGTAGCCACGCAACTTGGCGTTGCTTATCACTACCATCTTGCATCCTTTGGCCCTGCCGTATCGCTGGAATATCTGGTCTACAAAGAGCCCTTCCTGTGCGTGGAGTGCTATGCTGACAGCTACTGTGAGCACTGTGGTCAGCAAGGTGCGTTTGAATATATGTAGCTTCACTGTCTTGTAAGGTTATTGTTTGTACATTGGTTTATTTGTTTTCCGTTTGCAATGGGGTATCTTTCAGTCTGCTATTGCATCATGTTGAGTGCGCTGAAAGGGTCTTCATGGTTTTCGCTTACCATTTGCAGTGCTTCCATAGCCTCCTGTTTCACCTCTTGTTTGTTGGTATAGGTCTTGCCGTCTATTACCACATAACATTCAGATGCCGGCTGTCTGCCTATCCAGCAGCATACAATGAAGAGCAGCGAGGCGGCCACTGATGCCCAGTAAATCCGTTTGTTGGGATGGCGCTTGGGCTGCAGGGCAGAGGCTGTGGCAGCCGTCTGTTCTGCCTGTGGCTTCTGTTGCAGTAGCCTTTCAGCTGCTACGAAGCTGAACATGGCCTTGTAGGGCAGCCACTCTTGCGGTATGTTGCTGCCCATTTTAGCAAAACAGTCTCTGAGCAGTGCCTCCTCCTGATTGGTGGTTTCGCCACTCATGTATTTGTCAAGCAGGGCTTGTATCTCTTGTTTGTTGGCAGGGTCTATGAATACTTGTTTCATTTGTTTGCTCCTTTTATAATGTTCATGTACGTCTCTCTTGTCTTGAGTCGGGCTCTCGACAGGTTTTTTCTTAGGTTATCAGCTGTGCATCCGGCAATCTGCATGATTTCTTCGTTGGTGTATCCCTCTATTTCCTTCATGGTAAAAATCTGTTTTTGCAGGGGTGGCAGCAGGTTGACAATGTGTCTTATCAGCTTTATCTCATCCTGTAGTTCTACCGACAGCTCTTCAACCATTTGCCGGCTTAGGTCAGCGTGCCCTTGACTGAGCTGCCTGTGGCGGCACTGGTCGTAGTGCAGATTGCGCAGTATGGTAAACGACGCGCCTTGATGTTGGTGCTGTGGTCCAGCTTTTGGCGCATACTCCACAGCTTTAGCAAGACCTCTTGCACAATGTCTTCTGCATCGTTGTCGTTGCCTGTCAGCCTTAGCGCATAGACTTTCAGCTCATTGCGCATGGGTATTACGGTGTTGTTGAATTCTGTTCTTTCCATGACTGTTACACTAAGAAAACGAATGAAAGTAAGAAATCGGACATCGAAAAGCTGTTTTTTTTGAAAAAAATGACAATAGTGCTTTTTCCTTTTCACTGAAGAGCTGTTGCGACAACGGTGCAATCGCTTTCTGATTGCACCGTTGTCGCTTTCCGATTGCAGTGCTTTCGCAGGGTGATTGCAGTGCTCTTGCAGTGCGAAAGCATAGCTCTTGCAGCGGTACTTTGCAAGGCAAGCCATATAATAAAGTGCTGGAGGTGTATGTATTGGATTGCTAACCGTGGCGAGCAGCGGTAAAAATAGGGTCGAAGAGAAATTCGAAGTGTTAACAAAAAGTTTGCATTTTAATAAATATTAAATTTGTATTACAGAACGAATATTTTCTTTTATTTTTAAGTAAAAGCAGTGATTTGCTATAAAGTGTTTATTTTTAGATTAATAGTGTCTCAATTTTGAGACACTATATATATGGATTTATCAGTTGCATTTATTAACTTTGCAAAAATAATTTAATATTTATTAATGTGAAAAAGCACTTTATAGTTGTTCTCTATGCTATTTGCAGCCATTGTGATAATGAGCTTGCAGACCAATGGATGCACAGGTTTTTAGACAGGAATAAATACGCCGACTATTGCCAATTTGAATAGATGTGCTGCAAAGCAGATAGACAAGAGACCTGAACAATAACGAGATTATTAACAAGTTTTGAAGAGAATTAATCTACATACAGACAAGGTAACACGGTTTATCCAATTAGACCATGTGTGCGTAACGCTTATCGTCCTTTTTTTAGGATGGTTGTTGGCCTATGCGTCTATCAATCTTACTATTGTAGACCCTGTAAAGCGTGCTTTCAGCGACTTCTCCATGACAGATATCTACTATGAGATACAGAACAGCAGCGGTGTGAAGGAGCTGAACAACGATATCGTACTGGTAGACATGACAGACCTGTATGACCGCCGCAAGTTGGCAGATTGCATCAGTGAGATAGCCCAATGTCAGCCTAAAGTGTTTGTGATAGACTTGATATTTGAGCGTCCCAGCCACGATGAAGCGGAAAACGAATACCTGATTAATGCCATAGCGCAAATAAAGAATGGCGTTCTCTCCTGCAAACTGATAGATTACGACAGCAATACTGACAGGTTCAGAGGTGTGCGCCGCTCCTTTTTCGATGGGGTAGAGGCAGACTATTCATGGGCTTTCAGCAATGTCATATCAGGCGAGGGGTACGGTTGCATCCGCAAATACTCGCAAAACGAGTATTTGGGCAACCAGGTAGTCTATTCGCTTCCCTATATGGCAGTGTGCAAATACAAGGGAGTGAAGCCGCAGGTAGAAAGCCCCAAGCAGCGCACCATAGAGTATTCGTACACCGACTTCATGGTAATACCACATCAAAGTGTGCTGAAAAACAAGAAGTTGATAAAGAACAAAATTGTTATTTTGGGCACTATCAACGAAGAAGCCGACACCCATATCACCCCTTTGGGCAAGATGCCGGGCATGAAGATACAGGCTTTTGCCATGCTGTCGGCCATGGCACATCACAAGGTAACCACTGTCAGCACCTATGTAAGCCTGATGCTTACAGCCCTTTTGTGCTATCTGTCGGCTTGGGTCGGTGCAGTGCTGCCGCGCAAGCATCCTTTCTCGTATATCTATTGGATCAAATTGTATTACTTTGCCGTTACAGCTGTATTGGTGTGGATAGGCTTCTTCCTCTTCACCCGCTTCAACTGCTATCTTAGTCTGCTGCTGCCACTGGTAGGACTGGCACTGGTAGAGACCGCCCGGTTGCAGTATAAGTGGATTATACTTATGCTTTCAAAGCATACCAAGTGGAACTTCATTAAAAAGTCTATATATTATGTCAAGAATTAAACATACTGTATGCTTGCTGTGGTTGCTCTTTATGGTTGCCACAGCCTATGGCCTACCTCAGCAAAAGGACGGCAACGCCCTCTTGCATCAGGCAGACTCATTGTATCGTATGGGTCATTATGATCAGGCGGTAGCCCTTTATGAACAAGCCGCTCAGGCGGGTAATGCCGAAGCTCAGTTTGATATCGGATATGCTTATTATACAGGCGAGGGCACCACACGTAACTATACGTCTGCCGCCATGTGGTTTAAGCGTGCCGCCAAGCAGCAGTTTGCCAAGGCACAATATAACTTGGCTTACTGCTATATGAACGGTAGGGGTGTGCCACGAGACTATGACAAGGCTTACGATTTGCTGCGAGCATCGGCAGAGAATAATTACAAGCGGGCACAACTTACCTTGGCAGACTGCTTTGAAAAAGGCATATTGGTAGAGCATAACCAAGCGGAGAGCGATAAATGGAAGGCACGTGCTGAGGCTAAAAAAGCAGAACCTGCAACCGTAGAAACAGCTCTGTCGCAAGTTGCACCGCCCTCTGATGTAGCCTCTCCGGCAGTTACGCCAACTGAAAGCAAAGCATCGGCAGGCAAAGAGGTCTTGAAGGGCGACTTCTCTGTTGAGGTAAGTCTGCCTAATACCACATCTCACGCTGCCACAGAGGCTCCTGCTCCAAAGCCACAGCAGACAAAAACAGCAGTCAAGCCTAACGTAATATTGGGTCCGAAGCAACTGAAAGAACAGGCGGAAAATCAGGCAGCGGCCACCTCAGGCACCGCAGTGGCATCTCAACCGATAGCTGCTGCCACTGCCACACGGCAGGCACCGATACTCAAAATACTCTTTCCTGAAGACCAGTCGCTGTTCCATACAGACCAAGTGAAGCTCAAATACCAGCTGATTACGGGCGGATGCACCGACAGTACGCGCGTGGTAGTGATGGTAGACGGGCAGCGGCAGCCCACCACACGTGCCGTCAGAGCAGCCAACACCATTGATGTAGACTTGCCGCATCATGACTGTACGGTGATGATGTATGCCCAAAACAGCAATGGCAACAGCGAACCTGCCACCATCAGACTGGTAAGGGAGACCTCTTCTTTTGAGCTTCCAAAACTTTTTGTCGTGGCAATAGGCGTGGGAGACTATAATGATCCCAAGTTGCCTAAGCTGCGCTTCACTACCAAAGATGCGCAAGACTTTGCCAAAGCCATAGCCACAAAGAAGGGATTGCCTTATGAAGATGTGCAGGTAAAGGTGCTTTGCGACAGCGAAGCCACACGTGCCGACATCTTTGAAGCCATGGAATGGCTCAAGCAAGAGTCATCGCCTAATGACGTCTGCATCTTTTTCTATGCCGGACACGGTTTGAGAGACGAGAAAGACAGGTTCTACTTCATGCCTTATGGCTGCAGTTCAAGCAAGCTATATGAGTGTTTCAGTGCTTCGGATTTCAGAAACGAGGCAGAGGATATCAACGGAAAGCTCATAGCATTCGTGGATGCTTGCTACTCAGGAGCTTTGTTTGAGGGTGGCCGTTCGGCTGCTACAGCCCACTTTGTGGAGCAATTGAAGCGTTCGAAAAACGGCATGTTGCTCTATGCTTCCAGTTCATCAGACACCAAGTCGCGCGAAGATGAGTCGTGGGGTAATGGCGCCTTTACCAAAGCTTTGGTAGAAGCACTCAACGGTGCGGCACGCGATGAGCATGCCGAAGGGCTGTCTACACAGGAGCTGGAGCATTTTCTTTATAAGGAAGTGCGCAAGATTACCGACTTCAAACAGACGCCCATATTTATAAATCCCAATGGTATAGAACACTTCAATATATTCAATTATGAGAAATAAGCAGTTTATAGGTTTACTGGTAGGACTGTTGTGGCTGTTGGCCTGCACCGCCATTGAGGTGCAGGCACAGAAGTATGTGGTCTACTCAGTAGTGGGAAAAGCCTATGTACAGCAAGGTAAAAGCTTTACACCGCTCACAACCCGCAAGTATCTTACACCGGCTACACGACTTAAAATAACGGCAGAGAGTGCCGTAACGATACTGGACGAGAGCAAGTTAAAGATGTATTCACTCACCAAAGAGGGCGTTAATGCTGTCGGCAGTCTGCTTGATTTGTCGGGTAAACGCACCAAAAGCCTCTCCAAACAGTATATGGGCTATTTGATAAAGCAGCTCTTTGCCTCGTCAAGCAGGAAGATGTCGCACCCCGATACCTATATGCAAGTAACGGGAACCTCGTATCGTGCGGTGTCAAAAGACTCGCTCTTGGCAGCACGTATTGCTGATATAGCCAAGGCTGGAACGGCTGCAAAAGGCACGGTTGAGCAGCAACTGTTCAGCCCCGGCAATCTGTTTGCCTCGGATTATGACATCTCTTTCGACTTGGTTGATGTGCAGACAGGGCGTACCGTTACGGGAGAAGTGGCCCCTAACACGGCTTGCTACGTGAGGGTAAAGAACAATACGGACGAGACTTTGTATGTAAATGTGCTCAATATAGATGCTAACGGCAACAAGTATTTGGTGCTTCCGATGGATGCTGATGCCACTTGTGCCAATCTGTTGGTACCTGCCAGTTGCACTGTCGGCTTCAAGTCGGAGCCATTTTTGACTTCTGACGTGGCATCGAAAGATGCTTTTGTGCTGGTGGCTTCGGAGGAGCCCGTCAACTTCAGCATACTGATGAACCCCATAGTAGAGGGCAACCATGAGAATGCCAGAATGAAAGTAGGGCTGGCAAGAAGGTACACTGAGACCCGGTAGCCTTGTTTTGAAGAACCGATAAGATATTAACGCTAAACCCATTTGCATCATGATATTTACACGACGACTACTTATTACTGCCTCGTTGGCACTGACCACTGCTGTGGTTCCAATCCGCTTGATGGCCCAAAGCTCTTCTCTTGACAAGGCGGAAGCCGACAGACTGGTGTATGAACTGCTTTCCACCAACACAGGAGTGCGCAACTGGCACAAGGATATAGACTTTGCCAATGCTTCATTAGGCAACACACGCGAGCAGAATATAAAGGTATTGAAGGGAAAATCCTTCCAAGTAAGCACCCTAAGGTCTGATATATATGTAGACAATACGACCCGAACGCCAGTGTTCGGGCAGCACTATCCCATGGAGTCGGCTATTAACTTGCTGATGAATGCCATAGAAACCAATGACCATCTGCTGGCTATCACTCATCATCAATATGGCAAAGTGAAAAAGAAATTCACCATTCCCATGCAGACAATCTATGATGTCCTGGCACTTGAAATGGACCTCTATTGCAGCATTACCAAATTAGACACCACGAGCATAGAGGCTAATTTAGTGATGCATCAGTCCAAGCGAAACTTTATTCACATGTTTGTGGTGCGCATACCGATGGGCGAACTTTTCAAAAAAGAGGGCATATTGCAGGCTGACCTCTATACGAATATACCTCAAAACGACATAAAACAAATCTATACAAAGAAGGAGAAATAACTCATGAACAAACTTTTCAAGATACGATTGCTGCTGACTGCTTTTATGTTATGGCTGGCATTAGTTCATGCGATGGCTACTACCACATTCAAAATTACCGATGGTGTGGTAGACTCTACGCTGAAGGTAACAATGGAAAATAATGTAAACGCTATGTTGGAAGCCTTCAGAACGGCTGCAGACAGTGGCGAAAAAAGCGTGAAGCTCTCCAAAACAAACCTGTCAAAAGATGCCATTGAGGAGATAAAACAGATGTGGAAGAGCAGTGCCATGAGCTGTCCGCCCATGAATTTGAACTGCCGTTGCCTGAAGACTGCTATGGGTTATCAGGTGAGAGGCATACCTGTAGACCTGATAGAAGCCGATGAAGCCGATGCCAGACAGGAGCTAACGGTCAACTTTAGCAGGGAAGGCATCATTACGAATGTGGCTATTGCCATAGAGATGAACCGCTATGAGGAGTTGATGGCTGCCAAACAGTCTGACTTGGACTATGCAAGGCGGCAGATAATAGTGGACTTTATAGAGAACTTCCGCACGGCTTATAACCGTAAGGACAACGCTATGCTCAACAGCGTTTTCAGCGACAAGGCATTGATTATCACAGGACGTGTGGTAAAGGAAAAACCTAACTCTGACCTCACCCGCATGACACTGACCAACAACAAGGTAGTGTATATCAAGCAGACGAAGCAGGAATATCTGACCAAACTGGCGGCAGTGTTCAAGACTGTGAAGTTTTTGAACGTGAGGTTTTCAGACATTGAGATTGCCGAACATCCCAAGTTTGACAATATTTACGGTGTAACGCTGAAGCAACTTTGGCGCACCGACCGCTATAAAGACGAGGGCTACCTGTTTTTGATGATAGATTTTCGCGACTCCGACAACCCTCTTATCCAGGTGCGCACATGGCAACCTTACAAGGATATGGCAGGCAACATCATTACACAGAAGAAAGATGTGTTCCATCTTGGTTCGTTCCGTATCGTAAGATAGGCAGGTATTGCCGGAAGAAAACAATAATATTCATACAATAATCCCTTTATCCAACAATGAAAAAGCTTTTAACATTGGCAATGGCTTGCTTGATGACGCCCATTGCTTTTGCGCAAAATGTGCTGCAGGTAACGGATGTTTCAAAGCCCAATGACGTGTATTCGAGCGAAGGCAACAGGGCAGTGGTGGTTGTAAAATGCAACAAGTCGATACCACTGTCGTTTGAATCGTCTATGGACAAGACCGCTACGCCTTACAATACGGCTGTAGAGGGGTCTGATTCTGTTTACTATATAGAGTTCCCTACGGGTTCACGCTATCGTGGCCGCGAGCTTTCCATCATGTCGCCAGGCTATGCTACGGTGGTGTTGCCATTGGAACTGAAGTCCAAGCAGGCCGCTACCTTCCAGGCTATCGACCCCAACAGCATGATAGATGCAGGCTGCTACCGTGGCCATCGCAACAAAGGTGTGCAGGAACTCAAAAGTATGAACTACAACGAGGCACGCAACCAGTTTACATTGGCTTGCAACTGCTCAGACGTAGACTCGGTAGAGAACAACAAGAACTTGGCTTTGGTAGACTCCATCATCTTCTATCGCGACAAGGCTGAGGAGACTTACCGTCTGCTTGACTACAAGACAGCTGCCCGCTACTTTGACCGTGTGATGGAGTTGAACCCTTACGACAACTTTGCCACGAACCGTTACAACAGCTGTATCACCAAGTTTACAAGCGAGTGTGATGTTACCATGCGTCAGGCTGACTTCTATTTCAACGAGAAACAGTATGAAAAAGCCCGCGAACTCTACATGCGCAGCATCAAAAACGACTGTCCTGCCAAGGCACAGGCACAGGAGCAGGTAAACCGTATAGACTTGGCAATGGACCAGAAGAAGAACCACGCGCGGGTAATTACCTATGAGTATTCCAAAAACGCCCCTATTGGCTTCTCCTATGGAAAGTACAATATGCATAAGTCAGGAGGATTCTTTGGCATGAGTATCAACAAGAGTGTGCTGGAGATGATGCGCAGCAACTGCAAGATACCGGACACACCGGAGTTGAACTTGAACTTTGGCTGGACGCTGAAGATAGTCAATCCCGTGTGGGTGTTCTTCGGTCCCGGTGCCACTGCCAAAGTTTATTATGGCGACTATACTGTGAATGATGACCAAGACGACATCTATCCTGATGCAGACGGCAAGCCTGATGACCCTAATGGTATACTGAAGCCTCAGGAAGACGGTACGACCAAGAAAAAGAAAAACAGCATTTACACTGCAGACGATACCAAAGCCAATTTGAGCTGGGCTTTGTCGCCGGTGGTAGGTCTGTGCGTAAAATACTCTTATTTTGCTGTTCGGCTTACCTATCAGTATCGTTTTGCCATGAACTCCAACCTGAAAGACTTTATCGGCACAAGCCGTTTGTCGGTAGGTGTGGGCGTCAGCTTCTAATCCTTTGGGCACACCATGGGGCTGAGGATAATGAAAACTGAAATGAACAATGGTAAATATAGGACAACTTATCAAAGAAGAACTCGAACGGCAAGACCGCACTGTAGGGTGGCTTGCCAAGAAGTTGGGGCGCAACCGCTCTGCAGTCTATCGCTATGTGGCCCGCAATAGCATCGACACAGCCCTCTTGGCAGATATATCAAGGGTGCTGAAGAGAGATTTCTTCAAAGACCTTTCTGATGACTTACACATGGAATAGCAATTAAGCATTGGCTTGACAACATGAAGAAGGTTTCAACAAAAAAGGGAAATCACACAAGTGATTTCCCTTTTTTGTTGAAACGGTTTGCCTGCAATGGCTTCAGCAAGCAGCCCTTTATCTAAATTTACCTATTGACAGCTTACTTGTCAGCCTCGGGAGCCTTGTCTATCAAGTCCATAAACTGATCGAGCTTAGGAGTAATGATAATCTGAGTACGGCGGTTGCGCTGCTTGGCCACGTCAGAGTTGTTGTCGTTAAGAGGATTGTACTCACCGCGGCCACCTGCTGTAAGGCGCTTGGGGTCTACGCCATATTGCGTTTGCAGAGCCTGTACCACGCTTGAAGCACGCAAACAAGAGAGGTCCCAGTTGTTGCGGATATTCTTCATGGAAGCAGCCTGACTGTTGACAGGCACATTATCCGTGTTGCCCTCTATGAGTACGTCATAGTCTTTGTAATCCTTGATAATCTTGGCAATCTTGCTCAGTGTTTCAGCCGCACGGTCGTTGATTTCATAGCTGCCGCTCTTGTAGAGCATATTGTCTGCCAGTGAGATGTATACCACACCCTTCAGCACCTGTACGTCAACCTCCTTGAGTTCTTCCTTGCTCAGCGAGCGGGTAAGGTTGTTGGTAAGAATCAGGTTGAGCGAGTCGCTCTTGCTCTTTACCTCTACCAAGTGGCGGATATACTGGTTTGACTCATTGATCTGGTCTACCAACTTGTCAATGCTTACATTGTTTTGGCTGGCATTGGAGAGACTCTTGTCGAGTGAACCTTGCAGTGCAGCGTATGCTTTCTTGCTTTGGTTGAGCTGCTCTTCCAGACTTGTTACGCGAGCCTTGCTGGCAGCTAACTCCTCTTTGGTGTTCTGATAGTTCTTGCTCAACTCCTTGTTTTCCAACTGGCAGTTGTCAAGCTCCTTCTTGGTAACACAACTTGTGGCCATCATGCAGATGGCTGCAAGTGAAACGGCTACTAAACTTTTCTTCATAATCATGTTGTTTTTTAATTGTTTTCAATGGTTGTCGGCAGTCATTGCAGACTGCCCGTTGCTTGTCATTACCCCATAATGCCATGTAGACATTATAGTTGCAAAAGTATATATATGACGCAATATAAACGGCAAAGTTGCATGAAGTTTACATTATTTAACCAAAGAATCATGTTTTTTATGGCTCTTTCAGTATCTATCTGCCTCATTGTCGGCATTTTAGCGCATCATGCCAGAGCTCCCGTCTGTATGCAGCTGTATTGTAGGCGCACAAGTGCCTTGTTCCAATAGCAGTGCAATCGGCTTCTGATTGCACTGCAATCGCATTCCGGTTGCACCGTTATCGGCTTCCGATAGCTATGCAACCGCAAGCCGATTGCATAGCTATTGGAAAGTAGCCAATGGCTGAGGGCATTTCTGCTGGTTTAAGTTGTTGTCTGTGTGCAGATGATAGTTGAATGATATATCACTGTTCGTGCAAACGTTTACATTGTTAAAATAGATAAGTTTTATAGATTTGCAGATTGATATTGTCGATATTATATATATATGCGGCATAGTTGATGTTATTATTAGATATATTACCTTTTAAAAAATTACTACTATGAAAAAAAATGTTATTTATTTTGTTAGCCATTTTGGCATTCTACTCTTGTCAACAACAAGGTGATGAAATCGTGGAAATGAAGTTTGACTCATGTCAAAAATGAATTTTATAAAGTAGATTTGTTTGCTTCAATCTGTTGAGTAAGCAACAGATATGGAAGCATGACAACAATACGCTGATTGCGTTTATCTTAAAAATCAATATCAACCGTTAAAAATAAATGCTTATGAAAAGTAAATTTCTTTATGTTTTAATTTTCTTGTTGTCAGGAGTTTTGGGCTTCAGTTCTTGTTCCGACGATGATGATCCACCACAACCAGTGGCAAAAGTCAAACTTCCGTATGACGATTATTTCACCAATACATCCAAGTTGAATCTGAAGTTTAATGGACGGAAAAACAACATGTCTGTGTATTTCAAGAAGAACGAGCAAGATACTACGCAGACAATATTGGTTATGCGCTATTCAAACACTTACGACAGAAGTAATGTTTGGGTTCGGTTAGGCAGTTTGGAGGTACCCATCATAACGCGGCAGGAGCAGGACACGCTGTTCTTTAATGCAGATGCCACAGTGGAAGATCATCGTGCACATGTAGCTGTGGAGGGAAAATATTATAAATATTTGGATCAGCATTATCAAGAAAAGGATACGTTGATTATTGACTGTAAATACAATGTGGTAGGCATGAGTCAGGTGATGAGCAATTATCGGTGCACGTTTAGCATGGCGCATTATGACGAACCACTAAACTCAGCCTTTGCAGTGGGGACAATGTCTGGCACGATAAAAGATGAAAAAGGAAATGAATACACAAAACAGGAAGTGTTGGACAATGCGGTAACGATGCTTGAAACACACTTTCGCAAGATGGAATTGATAACCATGTACATGCATTTTTTTGTTGACGGGAGTGCTCAGATAATCTTGCAAACTCCAAAACAAGAGTCTGGTGATGTGAATTTATATCTTGACTATTGGATAACAGATGAGAATACGTTTGATTTGGTGTTTAGAAGCAAAGAGGATAAGCGGACTTTTAGCGAATATGTGTACGGTGACAGATATGCTTTTGAAAACAATGTGCCTTATGACTATGAACATTTTAAGGATGCAGATTGGTTGCAGTTCAAGCTGTCTTCCGGTTACGATGGTTCTGTATTCCTGTCATTCCAAAGGCCTATGAGTCAGAGGTTGTTAGCCCCTATACCTTCAAATTTGGGCAATGAACGGCAAAATACCATGTTCGATTTGTTTAAAAGTATGGTGGCAAGCGGATTGAATCCTATGGTATTGCGCAATGCTTGACATTAAGGTGTTGCACAATGTTTGGCTATAATGTGTTGCAACAACATTCTTTATACGAAAAGACACAATGAAAAACAGAAGGCTCAAATGGTCTCAGAGCTGAGATGATTTGAGCCTTCTGCTTTTGTTGTATGAATGGCTGGCTACCTTTAAACGGTAGCGATATCTATGCTAAACTAATAGTCTATTTAACCTGAATGACCAGATACTTGCTGGTACTCCAGAATATCTGTGGGTTGGTAATGCGCAATACGTATTGGTCTTTAGAGTCGGTGGTAAGCGTATAGCTGCTTGACGGGTGCATGGTCAGCAGTTTTGCCGACTTGGAGTAGAGCTTTATTTCCTTGTCTACACGTATGTCTATCTTGGTAAAGTAGTTCTTGTTGAAGTTGGACTGCAACACTTTACCCTTTACAAGGATGTTCTGTTCCTTCAGTTCTTTCTTGGTACCGAACACAAACCATGCCGTGTTGAGCTGCTTGTCTTGTGTGCTGATGGTGCTGCTCTTCTGCTGGCTCTCGCTCTTTAGCGACGACACGTCAGTGTTGAGCGACGATATGGTCTGGTCCAGCTCAGCTATATGAATGTCTTTGGCTTCCAGTTGCGCTCTGAGGTCTTTGAGCTCGTTGTCTTTGTCCTCCAGCATCTTTACCATATTGTCTATGGTCCGCTTCATCTGTTCGCTCTTTAGCGAGCCTTCGCGCACCTGTTGGCGCAGCTTGTTGATAAGCTCTTTGTTCTCTGCCAGGCGCTGTTGTATAAACTGTATGTTCTCTCTGATGCGCTGTGCACGGTTGGCCCCTTCGCCCGCTTGTGCCAAGTTGACACGATTTTCGGCCTCATTGATTTGGCGGAATCCCTCTTCTATATCATTGAAGATGCCCATCATGTCGTCTATCTCATTGTCTTTTTGCTCAATAATCTTCTTGAGAGAGTCGCTTTGTGCCACTTGCACGAGGTTGGGACTTGTCTTTTCATTCTTGCAAGCCACAAAAGCCATGAGGCAAACAGCAATAATCAATACCTTCTTCATAAGCTTGAATTTTAGGTGGTTTTATGTTCTTTGTTATCTTTTCCTGCCACTATGATGACAAATTCGCCCCGAGGGTCGGTTTCCTTGAAGTGGGCTATTACTTCGGCAAGGGTGCCTCTGACGCTTTCTTCATGCACCTTGGATATCTCTCGGCATGCGCTGCAGCGGCGTTCTGTGCCGAAATGCTCTGCCAACTGCTGCAATGTCTTCACTACACGGTATGGAGATTCATAGAAAATCATGGTGCGTGTTTCTTCTTTCAGGCTTTCCAAGCGTGTCTGTCTGCCTTTCTTTTGTGGCAGAAAGCCCTCAAAGCAGAATCTGTCGCAAGGCAAGCCCGACGACACCAAGGCCGGTACAAAGGCTGTGGCTCCCGGCAAGCACTGTACTGTAATGCCGGCATTGACAGCCTCGCGCACCAAGAAGAAACCTGGGTCGCTGATGCCTGGTGTGCCCGCATCGCTGATGAGTGCTATGGTGGCGCCTGCTTTAAGCCGCTCTACGATGCCTGCCGATGTGCCGTGCTCATTGAACTTATGGTGAGACATCAGCTGGTTCTTGATGTCAAAATGCTTTAGCAGGATGCCCGAAGTGCGGGTGTCCTCTGCCAAGACCAAATCGGCTTCTTTCAGCACCCGTATGGCTCTCAGCGTCATATCTTCCATATTGCCTACTGGGGTAGGCACAACATATAATAAACCCATAACAGCTACAAATATAAACATATAATTATTTATAACAAAAAAAGTGTGTGTTTCTTTGCAATTTTTAAAACGTATTTGTAATTTTGTGGCCATCATGACTAACAATTTAGCAGGCGAGGCACACCGTCCGGGAAGAATAGAAGTAGTGTGCGGTTCCATGTTTTCTGGCAAAACAGAGGAATTGATACGGCGCTTGAAGCGCGCCAAGTTTGCCAAACAAAGGGTTCAGATATTCAAGCCCGCCATAGACACCCGCTATTCAGATGATGCTGTGGTGAGCCATGACCGCAACCAAATACCCAGCAAGCCTGTCAATACTTCTGCGGCTATTCTCAACTTGTCTGATGGCATTGAGGTGGTGGGCATAGACGAGGCACAGTTCTTTGATGAAAACCTGGTAACGGTATGCAACACCTTGGCCAATCGTGGCGTAAGGGTAATTGTGGCAGGTCTTGACATGGACTTTAAAGGGGCGCCCTTTGGACCTATCCCTGCCTTGTGTGCTGTGGCAGACGAGGTGAGCAAGGTGCATGCCATCTGCGTAAAGTGCGGCTCTCTGGCATACGTCAGCCACAGGTTGGTGGCCAACCGCAACCGCGTGATGCTGGGCGAGCAGGCTGAATACGAGCCGCTGTGCCGTGAATGCTACCGGAAAGTGATGGACCAGGAATCCATGGAATAAGCTTGTCAACATTACAAAGCATAACTTCAACAGCCATTGTGGCATGACAAGGGTGGTAAAAGCACCGCAATGGCATGGCTCATTGCGGTGCTTTTGCATGCTGATTGCAGTGCTGTCGTTCTCTCGTTGCAGTGCAATCGCATGGCAATAACAGCGCTCTCGCAGCAGCGGTTAGCCTTTGGTATGAAAGATGGCTGTATTGCAAAACCTTATAAACCTTATATATTATGCTGGAAGAGAAAATTACTTTCGACAAATTTATACGTTGGTCGTTTACCGCACTTCTTATTGCGGCTATACTGTTTATGACCAATTATCTGAGCAATGTGCTGCTGCCGTTCTTTGTGGCATGGCTATTGGCATATCTGCTTTATCCGCTTGTAAAGTTTGTGCAGTATAAGCTGCATGTGCCTACCCGTGCACTCTCTATCATTGTAGCCTTAATCTTTGTGGTGGCAGTACTCACAGGCATTTTCTATCTTATAGTACCGCCTATGATAGAGCAGTTTGAGAAGTTGGGCGATGTGCTCTCTCGCTATCTGAAGCAGAGTGCCGATGTAGACAGCTTTCCACAGTCTATACTGCACTGGGTAAACCAAAACAAGCATGAGGTGGAAAACTTTTTCAAGCGTAGGGATGTAACCGAAGCCATACGCAACGCCATGCCCAAGCTCTTCAGCGTGTTGGGACAGACTGCCAACATTATCATCAGTATAGTAGCTTCACTCATTACCCTGATGTATATGTTCTTTATCTTGATGGATTACGAGTATCTCTCCACTCGCTGGATAAAGATATTTCCTCATAAAGTGCGCCCGTTTTGGAAGTCGCTGATGAGCGATGTAGAGCGCGAACTCAACAATTATATCCGTGGCCAGTCGTTGGTAGCCCTCTGCATGGGCATCTTGTTCTGTATAGGTTTTACCATTATAGATTTTCCTATGGCCATAGGTCTTGGCCTATTGATAGGCATACTTGATTTGGTGCCTTACTTGCACACCTTTGCGCTTATACCTACCGCTTTTCTGGCACTGCTGAAGGCGGCAGACACAGGGCAGAACTTTTGGGTGATATTGGCCAGTGCAGTGGCCGTGTTCTGTGTGGTGCAGGTGATTATAGACATGGTGGTTACTCCTAAAATCATGGGGAAAGCCATGGGACTCAATCCTGCCATACTGCTGCTCTCGCTCTCGGTGTGGGGCACACTGCTTGGATTTATCGGCTTGATTATAGCTTTGCCGCTGACCACGCTGCTCATAGCCTACTATCAGCGCTATGTAACCAAAGACAAGGTACCGGATAATCTGGAAAAATATGAAGAGCAGTCGGAACAGACAATGCCGCCTACTGCCGATAAAAAGAAGTAGTGTCGTGGAACAACGGTTTTGTGGTCCTAAAATGGCAGGATGGGTATTGGTGGGAGGCTATACCTTTTTATATATGTGTTTCTTGATATTTGTGGGCCTTATAATCTGCTTTTTAAAGGAAAATAACGCCTAAAAAAGCAAAAAATAGCAGGATGATGCTTATATTCTGAG
>ERZ808240.1256-NODE-1256-length-31900-cov-15.200440_pt1 | contig 31900 bp, 29 predicted proteins | sample MGYA00521084_ERZ808240 | MGnify/ENA primary metagenome ERZ808240 (study PRJEB31516, sample SAMN03275571) | gut metagenome | biome: mammalia-associated habitat; material: feces | host: Papio cynocephalus | place: Kenya | collected 2012-08-06 ... | reverse complement strand
ATACCATGAGTTCTTTCTTTTTTGTGCAAAATTCCGAAACATTTTTACACTATCTCTTTTTGATATAACTTTACATCTTTTTTTCTAAATGGTATAATTATTTTATAGTTTGGAGGCATATTAAGTGAGTCAAAATTATAAGTTAAATAGTGTAGTTATTATGAAAAAAGGTCATCCATGTGGTGAGAATAAGTGGAAGGTTGTTAGGGTAGGCGCTGATATTAAGATACAGTGTATGAATTGTGGGCGAGTTGTTATGTTACCAAGGGTTGAATTTAATAAAAAATTGAAGGAAGTGCTAATTTATGAAGATTAAATTAAAAAGAGTTAAGGAAGCTAGGTTACATCCAGCACTAGTATTTTTGATTTTAACTTTTATTGTTATGATTATTAGTAGTGTTGGTCATTTCTTTCAAATAGAAGCTAGTTATTATACTGTTAATTCTGTTACTGGTAATATAGACAGCCAAGTTGTTACTATTAATAGTTTGTTTAATCGTACTGGGCTTCAATATTTGATTAGTAATTTATTATCTAATTTTACTAGTTTTGTTCCACTTGGAACGTTAATTGTAGGACTTATGGGAATTGGAGTTGCATATAAATCTGGTTTTTTGGATACTTTATTTAGTATGATTGCTAAAAAAAGTCCTAGAAAGTTTATTACTTTTTTAGTTGTACTTTTAGGGGTTATATTTTCAATATTTTATGATGTTGGATATGTTATATTAATACCTTTGGCTGCTATATTATTCTTGAATCTTGGTAGACATCCATCTGCTGGTATATGTGCTGCGTTTGCTGGTATTACTTTTGGTTATGGGGCATCTATTGTTGCTAATGGGTTGGATGCTACTTTGATGGAGTATACTGAATCTGCTACTAAAGTTCTTGATAGTACTTATAACATTTCTGTTAATTGTAATTTATATTTTATGATTGCTAGTACATTACTTATTGCTTATGTTGGAATGATTGTTACTGAAAAGTTTATTATTCCTAAACTTGGTAAATATAATTTTAGTGATGAAGAGAAGGAAGTAATTTCTAGAGAACCTACTAAGAAAGAGAAAAAAGGTGTTTTGGTAGCATTATTATTTTTAGCAGTTATTGTATTAGTTTTAATTTATTGTATTACTCCTGGTCTTCCCTTTTCTGGATTACTTTTATATTTAAAAGATGATTTATATATAGAGCAATTATTTGGTAGTAATTCATATTTTTATCAAGGTGTTGTTTGTATATTTAGTGTTTTACTTATGATTGCTGGGTTAATATATGGACTTAGAGTTAAAACTATAAAAAACAATAGAGATTTTGTTGATGGTATGAATTATTATTTGAAGGATTTGTCTTCAATATTAGTACTTATATTTTTTGCGGCACAGTTTGTTTTAATATTTAAACAGACTAATATAGGAGTATTTATTGTTGTATCTTTATCAGAGGTGTTATCAAGTGTGAAAATAACAGGATTTGCGTTGGTATTTATAGTATTTTTAGTAGTAATGGTTAGTAGTATATTTTTACCTACTGCATCTACTAAATGGGCTATATTATCACCTATAGTGGTTCCTATGTTTATGCAAAGTTCTTTAACTCCTGAATTTGCTCAAGCAGTATTTAGAGCGGCTGATAGCTCTGTTAAGGGAATTACTCCTGTATTTACTTACTTTGTTATTTTAATTGGTTTTTTACAAATTTATAATAAAAAGAAAGATGATATAGTTACTATAACTGATGCTATGAGTTTAATGATTCCTTATACTATTGCATTTAGTTTGTTATGGTTAATCATTGTTATATGTTTTTATATATTGGGACTTCCAATAGGAATAGGAGTTAGTAGCGTGTTATAATGGAAAAATATTACGAAATTGATAAGATAGCAGTGGTTTTATTTCTTCCTTGTTTTGAGGTAACTTCTGTATATGATTATTATGAGTCTAATATGTTTGTAAGGCAATTTATATATGAAGATAATGGTTGCTTGATTGATATATTTAGAGATAAATATATAGTTTCTATATATGATAATGGAAGGATGCCTAGTTTTAATTATAATAGTATTAATAAATTAAGGGAAGAATTATTTACTGAAGAAGAATTAAGAAGTGGTAAGGTTAGTTATGATAGATTATTAGAAATATATTGTATTTATAATTATAATTATATAACCTATAATGAGGCTTTAAGGCAAGATGAATTTCGTAGTAATAAGTCTATATTTGATATTAGCAGGTATAGATTAAGAAGGGGAAAAGTTAATAAGAGAAAAGAGAGTGATTTATAATGAGTTTAACAGCAGGTATTGTTGGTCTTCCTAATGTAGGAAAGAGTACTTTATTTAATGCTATAACAAAACAAGAAATTTTAGCAGCTAATTATCCTTTTGCTACTATAGATCCTAATGTGGGAACAGTTATTGTTCCAGATAAGAGAATTTTAACTTTAGAGGATATGTATAAACCGGAAAGATGTATTCCTACTACTTTTGAATTTACTGATATAGCAGGTTTAGTTAAGGGTGCATCTTTGGGAGAAGGTCTTGGTAATAAATTTTTATCTCATATAAGAGAGGTAGATGCTATAGTAGAGGTAGTTAGATGCTTTGATGATAGTAATATTATTCATGTTGATGGTAGTGTTAATCCTATTAGGGATATTGATATTATTAATGTAGAACTTATTATGTCTGATTTAGAAATTATTACTAATAGATTTGGTCGTATTGAAAAGAAAGCTATGTCTTCTAAGAACAAAGAAGATAAGATTGAGGTAGAATTACTTCATAGAATAAAAGAAACTTTAGAATCTGGTGTTCCTGCTAGAAAATTAGAATTTTCAGAAGATGAAATTAAATTAATTAAGAGTTTTAATTTAATTACTTTGAAACCTATTATATATTGTGCTAATGTAAGTGAGGAAGATATATTAAATGGTGGTAATGATTATGTTACTAGAGTAAGAGAATTTGCTAAAAATGAGGGTAGCGAAGTAGTTATGATTTGTGCCAAAATAGAGAGTGAATTATCTGAATTAGAAGAAGATGAAAAGAAAGAATTTTTAAGTGAGTTAGGTATTAATGAAAGTGGTCTTTCAATGCTTATTAAGAGTACATATTCTTTATTAGGTCTTGCTACTTATTTTACTGTTGGTAGTGATGAAGTTAAGGCTTGGACTTTTAGAAAAGGAATGAAAGCTCCTGAATGTGCTGGGCTTATTCATACTGATTTTGAAAAAGGGTTTATTAGAGCAGAAGTAATGTCATATAATGATTTAATTAATTGTGGTAATGAAGTTAAAGTAAAAGAAGCAGGTAAAATGAGATTAGAGGGTAAAGAATATGTTATGCAAGATGGAGATATTTGCCATTTTAGATTTAATGTATAATTAAGAAAAGTATAATAATGTTATTTTAATTGTTAAGGTAAATTATTAAAAAAAATTATATTGAAATATTTTAGATAAAACAATAATTTATATAATATCTTAAATTAAACGAAGGGTGATGGTTGATTATATGAATAATAAAATTATGACTATAATGAATGTGAAAGATAATTTAATTAATGTAATGAGAGTTAATAATGTTGATTATATTTCTTTGACTGATTTAGCGTTATATGCAAATCCTAATGATCCATCGGGAGTAATTAGAAATTGGATGTCGACAAGAAATGCTTATTCTTTTTATTCTTTATGGGAAGAATTAAAAAATCCGAGTTTTAATTCCGTGGAATCACACAGAATTAAAATTAATGAAGTTCCTTATAATAGATTTACTATGACACCAAATAGATGGAAGAAGGAATTTAATGCTATTGGTATAATACCTAGTAGTGGAAAATATAGTAAGGGAACGTTTGCTCATCCGGATATTGCTTTAGAATTTGCTTCGTGGATAGATCCTGCTTTTAAATTATATTTAATTCAAGAGTTTGAACGATTAAAATATAATGAAACTTATCAGAGTAAAATAGAATGGTCGGTTAGAAGGAGTTTATCTAAAACAAATTATAGAATACATACTGATAGTATAAAAGAAAATATTGTACCAACATTGTCTGATGATCAAAAATTATTCATATATGCAAATGAAGCAGATGTAATTAATGTCGCTTTATTTGGAATGACAGCAAAAGAATGGAGAGAAAATAATCCAGAATTAGATGGTAATATTAGAGATTATACTGATATTTTACATTTGGTTGTTTTATCAAATTTAGAAGTATTAAATGCTAGTATGATAGAAAATAATATTAGTCAAAAGGATAGACTTGAAAAATTAAATGCAACTGCTAAGAGACAAATAGCTATTTTGACAAATGATAGCAATATTATGAGCATAACTGAGTTAGATAATCAAAAGAAAATTGATGGATGAATTTTGCAAGAATTTCTTGCAAAATTAAAAATGTAAGAATAGTTTAGTATTAATAGTTATGTATTGTAATTAATATAATAAAATTGGATATAATATATATTAGTAAATATAAGGAGGAAATTATGGATAGAGCAAGTATTGATACAAGATATAAGTGGAATTTAGATTTAATTTATAAAAATAAGGAAGATTTTTTTAAGGATTATTCTATGGTAGAAGAAGAAATTAAAGAATATTCTAAATATGAAAGTACTATGATGAATGGAGCTACAGAGTTATATGAAGCAATAGATACATTTTATAGTATTGCTAGAAAGTTAGAAAAGTTAGCAGTGTATGTTAGTTTGTTATTTGATACTGATACTTCTAATAATGATAGTCAAGCTTTAAAGGGAAAGGTTGATAATTTAGGAGATTTATTTAGTAAGGTTAGTTATTTCTTAACTCCTAATATTTTAAAGTATGATTATAGTGATATTGTAAAATTTTATGAAGAAGAACCTAGACTTAAAGATTATGAAGTTGTTTTAAAAAATGAATTTAGATATAAAGATCATTGTTTATCTGATAGTGAAGAAAAATTATTATCTTCTATGGGAAAAATGATGAATAGGAATTATGAAACTTATGAATTACTTAAGGATAGTGATTTAAAATTTGGCAATATTATAGATGAAAATGGTAAGGAAGTAGAACTTACTTGTAGTAATTATTCTGTTTATATAGAAAGTGCTTCAAGAAAAGTTAGAAAGAGCGCTTTTGATACTTTATATAAAACATATCATCAATATATTAATACTTTTGCTTCTTGTTTGTATGGTAATATTAATGAAAATGTTACTATATCTAAGATAAGAAAATATAATTCTGTAAGAAGTAGGTGTATGTATGCTGATGAAGTAGAAGAGGTAGTATATGATAATTTGATTGATGCAGTTAATGAGGGTATGGGTACTTTATTTGAATATTATGATTTGAAGAAAAAGTTACTTAATTTTGATGAACTTCATTTATATGATATTTATACTCCTATTGTTAGTGAATTTACAAAGAAATATCCATTTGATTCTGCTTGTGAGACTGTATTTTCTGCTTTGAGTGTATTGGGTGAGGATTATGTTAATACATTAAAAGAAGGAATTAAAAATAGGTGGATAGATGTATATCCAACGAACGCTAAAAGGACTGGGGGATATTCTGGTGGAGGTTATGATACAAATCCTTATATTTTACTTAATTATCAAGATAAATATAACGATATGTCTACTTTAGCTCATGAAGCTGGTCATTCTATGCATAGTTATTATACTAGAGGTAATAATAGTTATCAGAATGGAGATTATGCTATATTTGTTGCAGAGGTAGCTTCTACTGTTAATGAATTATTACTTAGTAAGTATTTAATTAATAATAGTAATGACGATATAGAAAAATTATTTGTTTTAGATAATTTAATGACTTTATTTAAATCTACTATTTATAGACAAACTATGTTTGCTGAATTTGAAAAAGATATTTATAATGAGGTAGAAAATGGTGGAGTAATAACTGCTGATATTTTAAATAAGAAATATTATGATTTGAATTTAAAATATTTTGGTGATAATGTTGTTGTTGATAAAGATGTTTGTTATGAATGGGCTAGAATACCACATTTCTATTATAATTTTTATGTTTATAAATATGCTACTGGATTATCTGCAGCTTGTCATATTGTTACTGGTATTTTAAGTGGTAAAGAGGGAGCTGTAGAAGATTATATTAATTTCTTAAAGTGTGGTAGAACAAAGAGTCCAATAGACTCTCTTAAGGTTGCAGGAGTTGATTTATCTAAAAAAGAAACTGTTACTTCTAGTATTAAGATGTTTAAAGATACTATAGATGAATTTAAAGAAATATATAATAGAGTATATAAAAAAGATATTTAATTAATTGATAATTTATGTTTTATATTACTGTTGAATTTGTTATTATATGAAAACAAAAAGAAGTAAGTAATACTTACTTCTAATCATGGATAGATATCATTTACACAGATTTCTATACACACTAAAATACACTTCTTTGAGTGTATTTTATTATTATATTATTTATAAACTTTTTAATTTGTTAAAATATTTCATCTGATCCATTACTATAAAATGGATTTTCCATAGTTATTTCTCCGGTTTCATAACTATATGGTGCGTTGACTTCTTTGCTATTTGAATTGTAATGAAGAATTATGTACCCTTTTGTTATTCTATATGTTCCTTCATTGGTTAAAGATGCTCCTGACATTGTTGTTGTTACTTTGAAATTGTTTGGTTCAGAAAATTCTAATTCATATTTTGTGTATGCTTGTCCAACAAATGCATTAAAATTGAAATAATATCCATTTATATCATTTTTAACTTTATTTATAGTTTCTGTATCTGCTTCTGTTAGTTTTTCTTTTTCTTCTTCTTGTCTTTTTGTTGAATATTCTTTATCTACATCTAAACTAATTGATGTTAAATTATCCATTTCTTTTATATCATCTGTTTTTAGTTTTATTCCATTTGCATAATTTTTAAAATCGGAAAGTGTAATTTCTTTTCCATTTTTTAAATCTCCATCTGGAACTTTGAATATTGTTGCTACTTTTAATGAGTTGTCTATGTATACGTTTTCTATAAACTCTGAATAATAATATTGTGTTAAATTAGGTGTTTCTTGATTTGTTAATGGTTCATATTCGTTTTTATTTATTTTTAGTTTAAATGTTTTTGATGATATTTCTATATTTTCATCATTTGGCTTAAGTGTATAAAATAATATAACTTGGCGTAAATTATCATTGTCTGAATATTCATTATTTAAATAAATTCCGTCTACTGTTATTATTGAGTTACTCATTTTTGAATCATTGTTTTCTTTGCTATTTTTTGTATTGTTAGTTCCACTTTCTTTTTCACATCCTATTAGAGTGATACATATTATGATTGTTAATAATATTTTTAATATATTTTTTTTCATATTTTTTACTCCTTTTTTAATTTTTACTTTATTTATTTATTTATTTTACCTATTATTCCGTAACGATAATATAATGTAACCCAGCTTGATTTGTTATCTTTATTTTCTGTTTTTTTTGTTTTTATATTACCATAGTTATCATATTCATAGGTTATATTATAACTACTTTTTTGGGATGTTTGATTCTCTTTTATTATTCTTTTTTCTTTATCATACTCGTACGTGTATGTTATTACATAACCTGAATCACTATTTGTTGATATTTTTTTTAGTATATTATTATTTGAGTCTTTTTCATAGGTTATGTTAAAAATTTTTTTCTCTTTTATTTCATCATTTTTAATAGTATATTCTGTTTCTTTGATTATATTATTTTCATCATTATATTCATATTCTATAACATCTGTACCATAAATTGTAGTTTCTCTTTCTTTTTTAATTAAATTACCTTTATTGTCATAAGTTAACTTGTTTTTCCCAGTTTCTGGACCTTTTCCTTGGGCACTATAAGTAATAATTTTATTTGTCTTTTTATCATACTTATAATTATAGAATGTATTTTCATATTGTTTAGCATATAATCCGGATGCTGTTGTTTCTTTTAATCCTAATAAGTAGTTATTTTTTATATCTTTTTCGTCTAGCAATATAGAAGGACTTAACTTTGGAGAATCGGTTATGTCTTTTAATTTTCCAATTACTGATAATTCTTCATCTTTGTTTAAATTTTTTAGTATTTCTTTATCTAAATATACTTCTATTGTTTTGGATATTGTGTAATCTTCTAATACACAATAATCTTCTTTTATTTCTTTAATTTTTCCTTGATATACATAATATTTGTTTTCATAGTCATCTTTTTTAGCACCATTTTCCAAAACTGTATTATATGTTGTGCTCCAATCTAAAATTGTAGCTTCTTTTAATAGTTTGGTTTTACTTGGTATTGGTTCATAATAATATGTTACTGCTAAAAATATTCCAATAATTGTTAGAATTAATCCTATTATACCTAAAATTTTAGGCTTTTCATTTGATAATGATAAAATACTAAATATTAAAGATAATATTGCTAATCCTCCAAATAGTATATTTAGTAATGTTATTCTTGAAAATAATATATATATTATGGAAATAATTATTGATAATATACCAAGTCCTTTTTTGTTTTTTTTCTTTTTCATAATTATTTACTCCTTATATAATAGTTTTATTTGACTTTATTTTATTTTCTTTCTTTTTTTTCTCGATTTTTATCATCTTCTTTTACACAGTTAGGGCATGCTAGATTTCCATTATCTAATATTTGTGCTTCTAACTCATTAAATTTTTCTCCACAGATTGGGCAAGTCATTTTTTCCATTTTCTTTACTCCTTTCCACAAAATATCGTATAACTTATAATTATATGATATTAATTGTTCATGTATTTTACTAAATTCTCTAATGACCTTTTTTTTAATTCATATGATGGATGAACATATAATTTTAGTGTAGTTTCTATTTGAGAATGCCCTAATATTTCTGATAAAGTTTTAATATCCATATTTGATTCAATACATCTAGTTGCGAATGTATGTCTTAATGTATGAAATTTATTATGGTTAATATTACATTTTTTTAAAATTCTACTATAAAATGCTTCTAATAATCTTGGATCGTATAATTTATTACTACTTGATAATATATAGTAATTATTTTTATTTTTGTATGAGTGTAGTAGTTTAATAATAAAATCTGGAACAGGTATTAATCTTGTAGATTTTTCACTTTTTGGTGTACTTTCTATTAGTATTGTTTTTGATTTAATATTAATATCATTATTTTTGATTCTTTGTATAGTTCTTTTAATTATTAATGATTTATTACTGAAATCGATATCTTCCCATTTTAATCCACATATTTCTCCAATTCTTAGTCCTGTATATAGTGATAATAATATACTTATTTTTCTTATATTAATTTTATTTTTTAAATTAGATTCCAATATTATTTGTTCTTCTTTAGATAAGACAAATATATTGCTATTTGGTAATTTTAATTTAATATTAGAAATGTCAATATATTCACTATATTTATTTTTATATGAATAATAAAGACTTGATTTTATAATGTAATATAATTTTTTCCTTGTTGATATTGCTATATTTTTTTTATTTAATTCTTCAAATAAGTTTTGAATGTGATTATAATTTAGGCTATTTATTTTTATATTACCAATTTTATTATATATGTATTTATTAATTAAAATTTCATAATTTAATTTTGATTGTATTTTAAGGTCATTTTTACTTTTTAGCCATAACAATAAAATGTTATAGTATATTATTTCTTTTGTTTCATTCATTTTTTCCCTCCTTGTATTATTTTATAATAATTAATTATATTTAAAAAATATATATCTTTTTTTATTAATATTTGATATAATTAGATTAACAAATAATCATATAATTATAAGTTATACGATAGTTGTATTGATTTGCAATAGTTATTGTGACTGTTGCTTTTTAAATTATATTTTGTTATAATCAATAAGAAGGTAGGAGTGTAAGTATGAAGAAGAAAGTTATAATTATAGTTATTGTGATATTAGTTATTTTAGGAGGAATTATATATTTTATTGGTTCTATAAAGAAGGATCAAAAGCAAGTAATGGAAAATATTGATAAGGTAAATACTTATTATGAAGAATTTTCAGAGAGTGCTTCAAAAATTAATGAGGTTAGACATAGATATTCTGATATTATAAGTAATACTTTTTATGAAGAACTTGATGGAAATAATAATGAGGTTGTTAGTATATTAGATGAATATAGTAGTTATATTGCAGATATTAAGAAGAGTGCTGTAGAACTTGATGAATTATGTGGTAATTATTATAGTGACTCTATAGTTAATCAAAAATGTGTTAGTTATAAGAATACTATGGAGTCTTTGAGCGTTTATTATAAAAGCGATGTAGATGGATATAATGAAATTGTAAAAAAATATAATGAGCAAAATAAAGATAAAATAGAAGAGTATAATGTTGGAAAGTAGGAGTAATAATGAGTAGTGTTGAAATAAAATCTAAAAAGAAAATGTCAAAAGTTAAAAAAATTATAATTATATTAGTTAGTTTATTTATTGTTATGGGTGGTAGTTTTGCTTTTTTATTGTATGGACCTTATAGTGGATTTAGAGAATGGCTAATTACTACTGCTATGACTACTATGACACATCAATATTTAGCTACTTGGTTTTATAGTGATGAGACTATCAATGAAGTTCTTAATAATAATGTTGTTATAGAAAGTGGAGATTCTACTGATACTAGTTTAATTGATTTTGATGATATTGATTTTAATAGTTATGCTAATGAATATGAGAAAGAGATATTAACTAAGGATGAAGGTAATGATATATATAAATTAATTAATATTACTGGTAATGGCTATAAAGGATATTTAGTAGCAGTTTACGATCCTAAAAAAGTAGAGGTTGTTACTAGTAAGTATTTAGGTAGTTCAGGTCAATATTTAGTTGATATGGCTAAAGAAAATGATGCTGTGGTTGCTATTAATGGTGGTGGATTTGATGATCCTGAATATATGAGTACTGGAGGTAGACCGCTTGGAGTGGTTATTCATAATGGTAAAATAGTTACTAATGGTGATTATGGCTCTGCAGGATATGGTGGGATTATAGGATTTACTTCTGATGGTAAGTTTTACCTTGGTAAGGAAAGTGCTAGTGAAGCTCTTAGTAATGGTATAAAAGAAGCTGTTAGTTTTGGACCTTTTTTGATTGTTAATGGTAAAAGGGCATTTATTAAAGGTAATGGTGGTTGGGGAACTGCTCCTAGAACTGCTATTGGGCAAAGAAAAGATGGTATTGTGTTATTTTTGGTAATAGATGGTAGAACTGTTTCTAATCCTGGTGCTGATATGGTTGATTTAACTGATATTATGGAAAGATATGGTGCTTATAATGCGGCTAATTTAGATGGTGGTACTTCTTGTGGATTAGTTATTAATAATAAACTAATTAATGATCCTATTAGCGGTTCTGGGAAGCATTCTACTAGACCAATACCTACAGGTTTTATAGTAAAAAGATAATGTTAGAAATATCGCCTAGATTACTATCATCTATGGCGAATTTTTTTATAATTGTTTACTTAGATATTAATTAATGCTATAATTATGATAGGTTGGATTGTGATGTATTACTATTGAGGTGTGGATATGAAAAAAAATAAAAAGATGTTTAGTTTTTTATTTACTTTTTGGATTTTGTTTGTATTATCTATTTTAGTTGTGAATATTTCTTCTACGTTTTCATCTAGTGATTATGGATATGGCAGGTTAAATATTTATGGTAATATTTATTTAAATTATTTTGATAAAGAGGCAACTTATACTAGAGATGATTATAAACATTTAATTTATTATTATGATGCAAATGGTAATGTAGTAGATAATTTTATGGATACCTTTTTATTTTTACCTAATACAAGTTATAAGTATGATGGTATTAATAATTTTGTAAATAATAATGTTACATATAGTAGTTGGTATAAATATTTAGAAGACCAAAATAAGAGTTTAACTATTTTAAATGATGCTGCTTCTGAATTGGGAAAGACGGTAAATGTAATTTTATCTCTTAGATATCCTCCTAAATCTAGTGATATTACAGCATATGATTATTATGGTAATGGTACTAATACTGCTGTTAATAATATTATTACTTTAATGTTTAAAAGTGAGGTTGAAAAAGTTTCTGGTTTTTCTAATATAAAAGTAATAGGCTTTTATTGGTTTAACGAATCTGTGAGAAATAGTAATGCTGAAAGTGCTATTAAATCTTTTAATAGTACTGTGCATGCTACTGATAGTGCTTTAAAAAATTATTCTAATTGGGCTGATTTATATGATTTTTTAAATGATACTGTAAAGCCACAAAATTATAAAACTTTATGGATTCCATACATTGATAATTATTATGATTCTAATTATACTGATGGTTATAGTAATGGTTATTCTTATGGATTTGATTTTGTTTCGTTACAAAGTGGATATTATTTTAAGGGAAATGATAGTACATGGTTAAATTATAGAAATAATGTTCCAAGGCTTGAATTTGCTATGAGACAAGGTCTTAATTTAAATATGGGAATTGAAGTTGAAGGAGATTCTAATTCTTATTTATCTGAAACTTATTATGATAGATTGTATGATTTTATGATATATGGTTCTAATACCGCTTTATGGAATAAATCATATAATGCTTATTATCTCCCTGGATTTGGATATTATGGTAATTCTGATTTTTCTATTTCTAGACAAATTTATGATGATGTTTATCAATATTCTAAGGGATATAAGGTTACTAAAAGTAAGAATTATTCTGATTATTTTACTAAGGATTATGATATTATTTCTTTAGGTAAGTCTTATACAATATCTGATGGTGTTGTTAATGACGGTTCTTCTGCTTATACTTCTGTTGATGGTAAAGAACTTACTGATGGAATTTATTCAGGAGATGCTTATGGTACTGATTGGATTGCTTTGAAAGGAAATAGTAGTTATGATATAGTGGTTGATTTAGGTGATGAGTATACTGCTATAACTGATATTGATGTAAACTTTGAGAATAATAATAGTTCTGGAATTTATTTACCAAAGACAGTTTCTGCTTATTCGTCAACAGATGGTAGCAATTATACTTCTATTGGTGATTTATCATGGAATTATAGTAATTCTAAAATAAGTTTTAATATGGCATCTTTGAAATTAAATAGTGCTACAGGTAGGTATATAAAAATTCATATTATTCCTAATAGTTCTTCTTGTTTTACTTTCTTATCAGAAATTACTGTTGGTCAACGATACTCAGTTATATATTATGGTAATGGTGGTACTTCTTCTCGGGGAACATCCTGGGGAAATGTTGCAACGTATGGTTCTAATTATACAATTCAAGATAATTTTTATACTAACCCAGGTTATGTTTTCGATGGTTGGACAACGAATTCAGATGGATCAGATGATAAGTATGGATGGACTGGTTGGAGTGGCACTTGGGAATATAAAAATAATAGTTATGGAATATCTGGCAATACATTAAAATTGTATGCTAGATGGAAAGCTAAGACTGTAGATGTTACTTTTGTAAAGAACGATGGTTCTAATGATACTGTATCACAGCAATTTGTTTATGATGTGGCAGGTAATAAGTTTGGATATAATACAGATGGTAGTTTAGTATGGGGAAGTACTTCACAATTTGGTGGCTGGGATAGAACTGGATATATGCTACTTGGATGGTCAGAGAATAAAGATGCTACTAGTGCTGAATATGATATTTACAGTGATGTTGCTAATGATTGGATAGATAGTAATTATCCTAATATAAAGTTATATGCAGTTTGGCAAGCTAATACTTATAAGATAATGTTAGACAATCAATCAGCAACAAATGCAGGTACAGAAAGTGTTTATTATAGTTATAATACAACTAAAGCAGTAGGTGGAGTTTTATGTTATTATTATGCAGATAGTTCTTTAACTAGTTGTCTGAGTGATGGTTATAATATAACTATACCAATAAAAATAGGATATACATTTGGAGGATATTATACAGGTATAAATGGAAGTGGTACACAGTATATAGATGCAAATGGTAAGTTTATAAATGATATATATAAAACTATTGGAGATAAGGTTCTTTATGCAAAATGGATAATAAATAGTTATGATTTTAATTTGGTTAAAGGTTCAAATATAGCAAAAATATATTATAAAATTGGTGATGATACTAATTATACTGAATCATTAGAAAGTGTTAATATTAAATTAAATTATAATACTGCTTATAGTTATTATGCTGTTTCTAATTCTGGGTATACTGTTTCTACTTGCTCTTCATCAAGTCCTTGTAGTGGAGTAGTTGAAATTTCATCAATATCCAAAACAATATCGGCAACTATTAATACTTATAAGATTAACTATATTTTAAATGATGGGGTTTTAAATATTAAAAATCCTACTAGTTATACTGTTGCTACTGCTACTTTTACTTTGAATAATCCTGTTCGTACGGGCTATAAGTTTTTGGGATGGAGTGAATCTGGTAGTGATGCTATGAGTCTTTCTGTAACTATTAAAAAAGGAACAATTGGTGATAAAACGTTTATTGCAAATTGGAAAAAAGAAGAAATTAAAGATATTTTTAGTGATAAACTTGTTGTTGACAGGACTAATAAGATTATTTATAAGATAAGTGTTGGTTCTAGTATAGCATCTATAAAGGATTCTATTATTGCTAGTCAATCTATTAATTTTTATGATTCTGATGGTAATATCATTGACAATATTAATAGGGAAGCTAGAACTGGGGATAATGTTATTATTAAATTTAATAATGTTGATAATAAATATATTATTTCTGTTTTAGGTGATTTAAATGGTGATGGTAAAATAGATGTTGGTGATGTTGCTAAGTTGTATCGTGGATTTAAAAAAGATAATTTATTAAATTATGAAAAATACTCGGCAGATGTAATTAATGATGGATATATTAATGTTGGTGATGCTGCTAAGTTATATGGATATATAAAAGGACGTATTTCTAGTTTGGAGGGATAATGTGATGAAAAAAAGATGTTTAATTTTATTAATTGGTTTATTCTGTTTTGTTCCAACTTTTGTATATGGTGCTACAGGTAGTATTTCTATAAAATGTGATTCTAATATTTTAGTAACTGGTGATAGTACAAATTGTATTATTTCTGGTAGTTCAGATGAGGAAGTAACTGCTATATCTGTATCCTTGAATGCTAGTAATATTGCTTTTGTATCTTTTACTCCAAGTTCTAAATGGGTTGGTGATGATATATCTAATGGAAAAATTGATATTTATACTGCTGATGATATTTCTGGTAATTTTGAGATTGGTACTTTAAAAATTAAAGTTAATGATGGAGTTTATAATATAGATGATTCTGTTGAATTAAAAGATGTTTTATATTATAATTCTTCTTATAGTAGTTATAATGTTGATTTAGCAAGTTTTAATATTAAAATTGTCAATAATGATAGCAATAATAACAATGACAATAGTAGTGGTAATAATGATAATAGTGCTGTTAATAATGATAATAATAGTGATAGTAACAATACTATTATTAATCCTAAAACTGGGCAAAGTTATGTTATATTTATAATCTTTTTATTAGTTATATCTTCTACTAGTATTATTTATCTTAAGAACAAAAGAAAAATTTAATTACATTTATTATTTATTAAAAATATCGCCTAGATTACTATCATCTACGGCGAATTTTTCACTGAAAAAAAGTAAAAAGTATTTGCTTATTTTGAATAATGTGTTATAATATTTTTCAGAGCGAGAGCTCCTTGCCTGAATAAGGCCGATAGTCCAAAAGGAGGTGTAAGAATGAATAAATATGAAATCATGTTTATAGTAAGACCAGATATCGATGAAGAAAATAGAAAAAGTACTGTTAAGTCTTTAGAGAAGGCTTTAACTGATAATAAAGCTACTATTACTTTATCTAAGGAATTAGGACAAAAAGAATTTGCCTATGAAATTAAGAAATTCAAGTCTGGTTACTACTACTTATACAATGTTGAATCTCATGATGATGCTTGTGTTAAGGAATTTGATCGTGTATGCAGAATTAATGAGAACGTTGTTAGACATTTAGTTCTAAATCTTGAAAAGTAGGAGTTGTGTATATGAATAAGGCTATTTTAATTGGACGATTAACTAGAGATCCAGAAGTTAGATATACTAGTTCTAATCGTGCTGTATGTCAATTTTCAGTTGCTGTTGATAGACCATTTACTAATCAACAAACGGGTCAAAGAGAGGCTGATTTTATTAATGTTGTAGTATGGGATAAGCGTGCTGAAAATGTTGGTAAATATATGTCTAAAGGTAGACTTGTAGCAGTTGAAGGTAGAATTCAAACAAGAAATTATGATAATAATGAAGGTAAACGTGTATATGTTACTGAAGTTGTGGCTGATAATGTACAATTCTTAGAATCTAAGAATGCTGTAAATAGTGGAGCATCTAGTTTCCAAGGTATGCCAGAGCCACCTATGGAAAAGACTCCTTATGATTTTGGTGATAATAGTACTTCTAGTAGTTCTCAAACTGCAGATACTGGCGTAGAAGTAGAAAAAGATCCATTTGCAAGTTTTGGAGAATCTGTAGAAATTAGTGATAATGATTTACCTTTCTAAGTAAAGGAGGAATATAATTATGGCAGAATTTCGTAAGAAAAGAAAAAAGATTTGTCATATGTGTGCTGGTAAAGATGTAAATTACAAGGATGTTGCTATTATTAGTAAATATATTGGTGATAATGGTAAGATTTTACCTAGAAGATTTACTGGTACTTGTGCTAAACATCAAAGATATGTTGCATCTCAAGTTAAGTTAGCAAGATTTATGGGATTTATTCCATTTTCTAAATAATAATTAAGAGTAAGACTATTAACTGGTTTTACTCTTTTTGTTTTTTAATAAACAATTATTTATGATATTAAAGACTTTTCTTGAAATTTTTGATACAATTATAATGGTGATTAGATGAAAAAATGTGTTTTAGTTTATAATCCAAATAGTGGTAAAGGGAAAGTTAAGAAATATTTAAGTGATATTATTTCAATAATTAGGGATAAAGGTTATGATGTAGATGTTTTTTGCTCTAAATATAAAGGGCATACTATAGAAATAGTTAGAGATATAAATAAAGCTGATTTAGTTATGTCATTTGGTGGAGATGGTACTTTTAATGAGGCTATGAGGGGAAATATGCTTAGAAAAAATAGATTAGTTTTGGCTCATATTCCGGTTGGTACTACTAATGATGTTGGTGCTATGTTTGGCTATGGTAAAAATATTTTAAGGAATGTGCTTATGACTTTAGATGGAGAAGTTAAAAATGTTGATATTTGTATGATTAATAATACTCCTTTTATATATGTTGCTGGTTTTGGAAAGTATATGGATATATCTTATGATACTCCTCATGATTTAAAGAAAAAACTTGGTTATTTTGCTTATATTAAGGAGGGAGTTAAAGCATTTTTTAGTAAGGTTAAGATGTATGATATTGGCTATAACATTGAGGGAAAAGAGTATAGAGGTTTGTTTTCTTTAGTACTTATATCATCTGCTAATCATATTGCAGGGTTTAGTAATGTTTATAATGATGTTAAGTTAGATGATAATAAATTTGAAGTAGTGTTTTGCAATATTAAAAGTAAGAGAGAAATATTTAAGAGTTTGTACTTTTTAACTAAGTATGATGCTAGTAGAGTTCCTGGATTTTATTTTTATAGGATTAATGAACTAAAACTAGAATTTTATAATAAGGGAAGGGAATGTTGGGGGATAGATGGTGAAAAATTAAATGATCATGGAGAAAAATTTGAAATAAAGATTATTAATAATGTTAAAATTATGGTACCTTTAAAAAACATTAGAAAATTGTTTATCAATTAATAATGTTTTTTTTGTTTTAAATAACTTATTTTTGCATATTATAATTTATAGAGAAAGTGATTTTGAAAGGAGACTAGTATGCTAGGAGAATTTAATGAAGATGTACAAGTAATATTATTTAAAGCAAAAGAGGAAATGTTGGATTTAAGACATCCTTATATTGGTACAGAACATTTACTTTTATCTATATTAAAAAATGATAATGATATGTCTAAGAGGTTAAAAAAATATAATTTAACTTATGATAAATTTAAAGATGAAATTATAAAAGTAATTGGTGTTGGTAGTAAGACATCAGAACTATTTTTGTATACTCCTTTACTTAAAAAGGTTATTTCTAATGCTGTTATGGATAGTAAGGAGAATAATGATGGTACTGTAACTGTTTATCATCTTATAGCGGCATTACTTGAATGTGGCGAGGGTATTGCTATTAGGTTGTTATTAGGTATGGATATTGATGTTGATGCTATGTTTGATGAGTTTTCTTCTAAGGTTATTAAAAGAGGTAGAAAGAAGAAAAAATTACTTCTTGATGAGTTAGGTGTTGATTTAAATAAAAAAGTTAAAGAGGGAAAAGTAGATTTAGTTATAGGTAGAGAAAAGGAAATTTTAAGGGTTTTAGAAATTTTAGGGAGAAAAAATAAAAATAATCCTATTCTAATAGGTGATGCAGGAGTTGGAAAGACTGCTATAGTAGAAGAGATTGCTAGGATGATTGTTAATGGGGAAATACCTAAATTAAATGGAATGAGGGTTATAAGTTTAAATATGTCTTCTGTTGTTTCTGGAACTAAATATCGTGGCGAGTTTGAAGAAAAGATGGAGAGAATAATCAATGAGTTAGAAGATAATCCTGATATTATTTTATTTATTGATGAAATTCATACTTTAGTAGGTGCTGGTGGAGCTGAGGGCGCTATTGATGCTTCTAATATTTTAAAACCTGCTTTGGCTAGGGGAAGTGTTAGATGTATTGGGGCAACTACAACAAATGAATATGAAAAAAATATTTTAAAAGATAAGGCTTTGGATAGAAGATTTCAAAAGGTAGTTGTTAATGAGCCTTCTGTTAGTGAAACTTGTGAGATATTAGAAAAAATAAAGGATGGGTATGAGAAATATCATAATGTTTCTATTAATTCATCTTTAATTAATGATATAGTAACATTGTCTGATAAGTATATTTATGATAGAAAAAGACCAGATCGCGCTATTGATATATTGGATGAAGTTTGTTCTAAGGTTGGTACTAGGAAGAGTAATAAGTTAAATAAATTAAAAGAACTTGAGTTAAAAATAGAAAATATTATTAAGGAAAAAAATTCTTATATTATAGAAAATAATATTGAGAAGGCTTATGAGTGTTTGAAATTAGAGTCTAGGTATCAAGGAGAGTTGAGTAGTTGTAAGAAAGAAATTAATATTGAAAATAAGATTGTTACTAGAGAAGATATTGCTAGTGTTATTTCTAATAAGAGTGGAGTTAGGGTATATGATATTTTGAAAGATGATATTAGTGCTATTATAGATTTAGAGAATAGTTTGAATAGTGAAATTGTGGGTCAAAAAGATGCTATTAATGACTTAGTTAAGGTTAGTAAGAGAATTAAATTTGGTTTTGATGATAAGGTAAAGTCATTTTTATTTGTTGGTCCGTCTGGTGTAGGTAAGACTAATCTTTCTTCTGTATTTGCTAGAGAAATGGTTGGAAGTGAAAATTTTATTAGGCTTGATATGAGTGAATATTCTGATAGTACTTCTGTAAGTAAAATTTTAGGAACTACACAAGGATATGTTGGTTATGATGATCATACTGTATTAGATGATATTAGAAAAAAGCCTAATGCTGTAATATTATTTGATGAGATAGATAAGGCTCATCAGAACGTTATTAATTTACTATATCAAATACTTGATTATGGTAAAATAACTGATAGTAGGGGAAATGAAATAAGATTTAATCATAATATTATTATTATGACTAGTAATGTTGGTTATAAAGAAAATTGTATCGGTTTTAATGTTGATAAAAAGAGTGAAGTTAATTCTAATTTAGAGGATGTTTTTGGTGTATCTTTGATGAATAGGATAGATGATGTTATTTTATTTAACAAGTTAGATAGTGATGATATAGAAAAGATAATTAAAATGAAATTAGATATTTTGAATTCTAAGTATGATAATGTTTCTTGGATATATGATTGTATTCCAGATATTTTAAAAAAGAGTAATTATGAGAAGATGGGGGCTAGAGGAATAGATAAGATAATAACTTCTGATGTAGAGAGTAAGATTATTGATAAACTTGTTGATATAGAAAAAATAAAGGGTTGATTTTAAACCCTTTATTTTATGGTATAAGTCCCCAACCAGTTACGACATATCTACCATTTGTTTTAGCAGCTGCTGCTGGTGGTTTATTATATAATTTATTGTTTATTACTAATGATGATGATGTTCCGCCATCTAGATTTGCGGCATTATAGGCTTTATATTTTTTTAGTACATCTATCATATCTTGAAGTGTTGCACCGTTTATATAGTTTTCTCCATCTATTGCTAGAAATAACATAACTCCATCTTTTCTTTGGGCTATTGCCATTCTTGGTGAACTACCCCAAGGATCTCCTACAATTTCCATAGCTTTACCATTAACTATTAAGAATGGATTGAAAGTTAATCCATCTACGATTCCTTCTTTTATTGCATTATCTCCAGTTGTATTCGACATTAACTTTAATTTTCCTTCTTTTGTTATTCCTATTATATTTGCTGTTGTTGAATTTGAATTTCCTTCTGACCATGTTATTTCTCCATTTTGAATTACATATCCAGTAGGTATGTCTGAACCTAGACCATTATCAACAAATCCACCGCCATTTATACATACAACTCCGCCATATCTTTCACACATTGTAATTATTCTTTCGCCATAAGTACCAACATTGAATTTTTTAGTACTTATTAGATGAACTTTGGTAGGATCATATATTGCTACTAAGTAGGCATTAGAACCTCCAACTTTTAAATCTATTACTTTGTATAAGTCATTTCCAGGATCTCTTGTTAATAGTTCTTTGTCGTATTCATCTTTATATGAATCTTTTTCTTTAGTATCTATTTTTATATCGTCTAAGTTTGCATCTTCATCTATTGTTACAAAATAGTTACTATTTATTATTTCATTTATTTTTTCTTCACTATAAAATATTCTAGCAAACCATTGATGGTCCATTGTATTCATAGCAGTTGTTACAAATAAATTTCTTACATAGTTCCAAGGTCCATACATCATAATGAAGCAGGCAATGGCTAAAATATCTAATATAAGAAATACAATTGTTTTAATCATTATTTTTCTTTTCTTTTTTTGTTTCTTTTTCATTTTCTTACTCCGTTTCATATGGATCTTCTATTGTACCTGATCCTTTAGTTAAAATACTTTTTTTGATACTTATGCATGGGATTACTTTTGCTTTAGAAGATGTTTTTGTTTCTGTTACTGTACCATTATTATTAATTACGTATACGCTATTACTTGTTTTATCTATTCCTGTATTAGTAAAATAGTTTGTTAATTCATTATTTAAAATTATATTTCCTATTGATGGTAGTGATACTTTAGTGTCTATAGTATTATTTAATACTTCACTATAACTATTATTGTAGTAGTAATTAGCCCATTTAGTAGTATTAATGTTTCCTTTATATGATAAGGTATTTAAATATGTGTTATTTAGATAATATGCTAAAGTTTTTGCTTTTCTATCGTTATGATAATAGTTTGAATTTGAATATATATAAGTTAAATCTGTATTATTTGATTTAATATAATTATTTAGCATTAGTTTTATTTCATCGTTATCATCATTTATTTCATATATTCTCCATATATCATTTCCTAATTTTACATAACTACCAAAGTAGTTATTTTTATCTTCTATTTTGTATGGATCATCTTTGGTACCATTACCGCTTATTAATTTAGTAGATGAGGATAATGTTATTGTTACTTTAATTCCATAGATATCATTATCACTATCAGTATCAACTTTTCCTTCATCATTTATATACCAGTAATTTCCTTTTGAATTTGTATTTGATAAATATGTGTATTTACTATTATTAATGAAACTATTAGATGCACCTGTGTTTATATAGTCTGTTAGAGATGCTAGGGTAGCATATCTTTCATCATATGTTTTGTTGCAAGTCGTTTTTTCTATTTTATTGATACTATCTATACAAACTTTATTTTTTAATAAATTATAAGCTTTGTTATTAAGGTTATTTTCAAATACTTCTTTTAGCCATTTGTTTATATCAGAGTTTTCATAATCTTTACTATCTGTTTTTAGATATGTAAGGGGAGATTCTGATATTAAAGTTATTTCTTTTGTATTATTTATTTTTACTATTCTCCATAAAATATTTGAGTACATTAAATAATTGTTATCAGGATTTTTATAGAAATAATGATCTTGACTAACTTGTTTAAATGTATCTTTCTCATTATTTTCATTTAATATTATTTTTGCTAAATTGTCATCATCTTTTACTTCTACTTTTTTATTATCTAGGTAGAAATATATTAATCTTCCTCCATACCAGAATACACAAGTCATTATAAATATAAAACTTATGAAACAAAATATTTTTTGTATATTGATTTTTCTTTTTTTCATACAACACCACTTTCTAAAATATACTAGTTAATTATATCACTTAATGTCGTATTTTGGCAAGTTATCTGATTTACTTCATGTTAAAAAAATTAATTTTTTTCTTTACACTTTCTATATTCTATTGTATAATAAGTGCACGAGGTGTGAGAAAGATGGAAAAAGTTTACATATTTGGACACAGGAATCCTGATACAGATAGTGTTGCAGGTGCTATAACATTAGCGTATTTAAAAAAGAAATTAGGTATGAATGCTGTACCTGCTGTACTTAGTTCTATTAATTTAGAGTCTAAGTTTGCACTTGATTATTTTAAGGTTCCAGAGCCAATATTTTTAAATGATGTTAGAATTAAAGTAAAGGATTTGAAGTATACTAAGAATTATTCTGTTAGAGAATATGAATCTATATATTCAGCATATTATAGAATGAATGAGGCTGGTATTAGTAAGATACCTGTAGTGGATTCAAGTAGAAAATTACTTGGTATTCTTAGTATGAAGGATATAGCTAAAGCTGAATTTAGTGGAAAATACGATGAAGTTGATACATTATATTCTAACGTTATTGAAACTTTAAGTGGGGATGAAATATTAAAATTTAATGATGATATTAAGGGTAGTTTGATTGTTGCTGGCTATAAGAGTACTACTATATTAGAAAGTATTAAGATGGATGATAGTACTGTTTTAATTGTTGGAAATAGACATAGTATTATTGAACATGCTGTAAAATGTGGAGTTAAGTTAATTATTATTACTGGTGGTTATGATGTTAAGGAAGAACATTTAAAGATTGCTATGGAAAATGGTGTTAATATTATTAGAACTCCTTATGATACTTTAACTACTACTAAGATGTTTCACTTAGCTAATAGAGTAGAAACTATCTATAATAATGAAAAGATATTATGTATTAATGAAAATGAAGATGTTAAAGAATTTGTTAATATTGCTAATAAGACTAGATATAGTTATTATCCTGTTTTAAATAAGAGTGATAAGTGTATGGGTATTCTTAGACTTAGTGATGTAGTGTTTGAGAATAAGAAAAAGGTTATATTAGTAGATCATAATTCTTATGAACAAAGTGCTATTGGTTTGGATGAAACTGATATTTTAGAGATAATAGATCATCATAATATTGGTAGTATTGGTACTAATATGCCAATTAGTTTTAGAAATATGCCTGTTGGTAGTACTTGTACTATTATATGGATATTATATAAAGAAAATAATGTAGAGATTCCTAGAGATATAGCAGGTTTGATGTTATCAGGAATTTTATCTGATACTTTGATTTTAACTTCTCCTACAACAACTGATTATGATAAAAAAGCAGTTAAAATACTTAGTGAAATTGCTGGTGTTGATTATAAAGAATATGGTATGGAAATGTTAAAGGCTGGAAGTAGTTTAAAGGGTAAGACTAAGGAAGAGGTATTGTATACTGATTATAAGACTTATCCAGTTGGTGATAAAAAGATTGGTTTAGGACAAATTACTACTTTGAGTGTTGATGATATTTTGAATGAAAAGGATGAATATATTAAATTACTTAATGATACTGCAGAAGCTAATGGATATCATTTTATAGCATTGTTTGTAACTGATATTATAAAAAATGGTTCTTATGTGCTTTATAGTAATAGAGCAGAAGATATTTTAAGAGGTGCTTTTAAGAATGATAAACTTACAGAAGGTACTTTCTTAAAAGGTGTTGTTTCTCGTAAGAAACAAGTATTACCTGGTATAATGTTAGAGATGGGTGAATAACTCGTCTTTTTTTTCTTTATTTTTTTTAGAAAATGTGTTATATTTTTATTATAGTGTAGAGGTGACTGTTGTATGAATATAATATATGATGATGGTAGATTAGTAAGATATAGAGGAAATTCTTCTGGTTTTAATTATGAGATTGAATGTAAGAAAAATAATGGAAAGACTAAAGTAATTATTGATAGTAATTTACTTAATAATTCTAATTATTTATTTGGTTTTGGTAGAGTTTTATTTAGTTCTTTAGATGATTTAGAAAAAATTGGTACTAAGTATTCTGATGCTAGTTTTGAGTTTAGAGTTAACAATGAAAATGAGTTATCTAGGGTTAAAGAAATTATTAATAAATATCCTACTATTAAGAGTAAGAGTAATGTTATTGTTAATAATAATACTAATGAATTAACTAGTAAGAATGAAGAAGAAAAAAAGGAAGTAAAAGTAGAAAATTATTTTAAAGCAAAAATTATTACTGTTAATAATAATGGAAAGTTAGTTAATCGTATAGTAAGAACGGCAGATGCTACTAGAACTGATTATGTATTAGATAATATTAATATAGAAGATTTACAAAATGAGTTCGATTTATTAATTAGTAGTGATCCTTCTGTTCTTAATCTTAATGAAGAAGAGATTGCTAATAGAGTAATTGATAGTTTAGAAATGAAGAGAAAGAAGTATGATTTGGAAAGTAGGGATAAGGTAACGTCATTAGATGATAGAGGATCTGCTATAATGGGGGCTGCTGGTATGGATTCTAAAATTAATACAGAGTTGGGTATGGCTATGAATGATCCTAGTGAGAGAAATGATAATTCATTTAAGGCAGTTGAGGCTAGTGGTGATAATTATAGAGTTGTTAATCCTTCTGTTAGTGAAGTATATGGTAATGATGTTAATATGCAGTCTAATTCTTCTATTCAATCTGATATTAGTGGTGAAGAAATTGAAAAAAGGGAAGAAGAAGTTTATTATTTAGATAATTATAGTGGAGAGATTTATAATAAGGATGGAAAAGATAAGGGTATGCTTGGCAATGAATTTTCTATTGATCCTAATGATAATTATTTGATACAGAAAACTGGAGATAAAAGTGTTAGGTTAGGACCAATAGATGATATTAATAATTTGGGAAAATCTAACGATATGAATAGACCTAAAGTCAGAAGACGAGTAAAACCAAGTGATTTAGATAATGCTGCTTTTGTTAATATGAATTCATTTATAGTACTTATTACAATATTAAGTGTTATGGCTATATTTTTATATTTAATCAGTAAGTAATTGAAGGACTTTATAAGTTCTTTTTTTCTTGATATTTACGATTAATTATGATAGTATATTAGGCAAATTGGAGGGATTAATTTGCGAACTATTGATATTTCTAAAAAGAAATTTTCTAATTTACAACCATTAATACTATCTAATAAAATTGTTAATACAGAAGCAGTTATTTATCATTTTAGATATAGTAGTGATTATGATGGAGTATTAAAGAAACTTTATTTATCATCTGGTAATGTTTTTGCTAGTAAATTATATACAATAGAGATGCTTAATTATTATAGGGATATTTTACCAGAAAGTTTTGTTATTCCAGATGCATTAGTTAGTGTTAGAGGTGAAATAGTTGGTTTTTGTATGCCTAAGATAATTGGTGATAATTTAAGTGTTTTACTTAGTGATGATAAAGTTGATTATAAGGAACAATTATTTTATTTAAAATGTGTTGGTGAAGAAATTGAAAAACTAAATAATATTAGAAAATATTCTTGTTTAAAAGATATTTATTTTGGAGATTTGCAAGAATGTAATTTTGTTGTAGATAGAAATCTAAAAAAGTTATTTGCAGTTGATTTAGATAGTTGTAAAATAAGTGGTAATGTAGCAATGGCATCTAGATATTTAAATTCTAAGGCGTTACTTAATTCAACTATAAATAAGTATATTATAAATAGGGATGATAATGTTTTGGCTTATATTATTCCTACAATTAATAGTGATTTATATTGTTATAATATTATGGTTTTAAATTATTTATATGGTGATAATATTAATAATTTAAGTGAATCATCTTTTTATGATTATTTGAATTATTTAAGATATATTGGGATAGATTCTAATTTGTTAGATAGTTTTAGTAAATTAGTGAAATATAAAGATAATGATAATGTTAGTTGCTATTTAGATTCTCTTAATAGGGAGAATATTTGTAGGGCTAAAGGTTATGTATATAGAAAAGTTTTGGAAAAGTAGGAGGTTATGGTATGAAAAAGGGTAATGATATTAAATTTATTTCTTCTAAAGAAAATGGTATATCTTTTATTAAAAATGCTATAAAAGATGTTGAAAAGAGTATAAAAAAGGGAAATATAAGTGATATTATTTATTTAAATAATTTATATAATGCTTTATCTAATATTAGTAAGTAGTTAGTAAATGTTAACTATATAATATGTATTGTAGGGCAAAAAGATAAAAAAGGACTTTCATATTGGTTCTTTTTTTGGTATAATACATTAGGAAGAGGTGAAAGAAATGAAAATATTATCTGTAAATGCTGGAAGTAGTTCTTTGAAGTTTCAACTATATGAAATGCCTGAAGAAAAGGCTCTTATTTCTGGTGTATTTGAAAGAATTGGTATAGGTAATAGTTTTTATACTATTAAATTAAATGGAGAAAAGATTAAAAAGGAAGCAGAACTTAAGGATCATAAGGATGCTTTTGAGATTCTAGTTAAGGAATTAATTGATAATAAAGTTATTAATTCTTGTGATGAAATTAAGGCTGTTGGTCATAGAACAGTTCAAGGTGGAGAAAAGTATGATCACACTGTTGTTATTGATGATAGTGTTATTGGTGATATGGAGAAATATGCACCACTTGCTCCTTTACATAATCCTGCTGCTATAGTAGGCATTAAGGCTAGTCAAGAGGTATTTCCTGATGCTTTACAAACTGCTGTATTTGATACTGCATTTCATGCTACAATGGGTGAGGTTAATTATATTTATCCTGTTCCATATGAATGGTATACTAAATATGGTGTTAGAAAATATGGTATGCATGGTACTAGTCATAGATATGTATCTGCTAGAATGAATGAAATTTTAGGTAAGAAAGATAGTCGTATTATTACTTGTCATATTGGTAATGGTGCTTCTATTTCTGCTGTTGTTAATGGAAAATGTATTGATACTTCTATGGGACTTACTCCTAATGCTGGTGTTATGATGGGTAGTCGTTGTGGAGATATAGATTGTAGTATTATTCCTTATATTATGGAACAAACTGGTATGTCTAGTAAGGAAGTAGATAATGCTTTAAATAAGAAGAGTGGTCTTTTAGGTGTATCTGGTGTTAGTAGTGATTCTAGAGATATAGAAGATGGATGCAATAATGGTAATGAAAGATGTATTTTAGCACAAAAGATGTATGTTAGAAGAATTATTAATTATATTTCTATGTACTATGTAGAAATGGGTGGCGCTGATGCTATAGTATTTACTGCTGGATTAGGTGAAAATTCTATTTCTACTCGTAAGCAAATTATTGATGGTCTTGCTGCTTTAGGTATTAAACTTGATGAAAATGCTAATAATTGTAGAGGTAAAGAAGTAAAAATTAGTAGTGATGATTCTAGCGTTTTATGTTATGTTATTCCTACTGATGAAGAATTAATGATTGCTAGAGATACTTTTGAGTTAGTGTAGTTTATGATAAATAATATATATAAGAAAATTTATAAGCAAATAAAGAAATATGATACTATTGTTATAGTTAGACATATTGGTGCTGATCCTGATGCTTTGGGAAGTCAATTTGCTTTGAAAGAAATAATAAAAAATAAATACCCTAGTAAGAATGTTTACGCTATTGGAAGTCCTTCTACTCGTTTTAAATTTATGGGTACTTTGGATAAGGTGGAGAATATTGATTGTCATAATGCTATGCTAATAGTGTTAGATGTTCCGGATTTGAAAAGGATAGATGGTGCTAATCCGAGTGATTATGGCTATGTTATTAAGATAGATCATCATCCTAAAATAGATGAATTTGGGGATATTGCTGTTATTGATGATAGTGCTTCTTCTACTTGTCAATTAATACTTGAATATGTATTTGCTAATAAGATTAAGATTGATAATTCTACTGCTAATTTATTATATTGGGGTATTGTATCTGATACTGGTAGATTTATGCATCCTTATACAACTCTTAGAACTTTTGAGTTAGTATATAAGATGATAAAGATGACTAATATTGATTTTACTTCTTTATATGAGCCTTTATATATGAGACCATTATCTGAGGTTAGATTTCAGGGATATATTTATGATAATATGACTGTTACCGATAATGGTGTTGCATATATTAAGATTGATGATAGTTTATTAAAAGAGTATGGTGTAGATACTGCATCTGCTGGAAATATTATTAGTGAACTAAAATGTATTAATGAATTATGGATATGGGTATTTTTAACTGAGGATAAAAAAAGCAATTTAATAAGGGCTAATATAAGATCTAGGGGTCCTTATATAAATGAAATTGCTAGTATCTTTGGTGGAGGAGGTCATAAGCTTGCTGCTGGAGCTAGACTTACTAGTTGGAAACAAGCTGATGATTTGATTAAAGATTTAGATGAACTTGCTAAAAAGTTTTTAGAGAGTTCTTCTGAGTAATATACTTAATAATACTAGTAATTAATTTACTGGTATTATTTTTTTAATGTGTTAAAATTTAATTAGTTTTGTTATATTATTTTAGTAAACTATTAGTATATTCATTATCGTTTGAATGATTTAAAATGCTTTTTATGTTTATTTTATATACAAATATTTATTAACAGTTAATATATATATAGGTAATTTATTGGAGGGGAATTATGGATAATAGAAAAGAAATTTATGAGAAGTTAAAGGATAAATATCAGAATTTAGAGTTTGATAGTAGATATGAAGGTTTATTAAAACTTGCCTCTCCATTTTATACTAGATTCAAGAAAAATCCTACTAATTTTATTGGAAATATTCCTGAAGATGGTGTTTTATTATTTATTTCTAACCATTCTAATGTTTATGATAGTTTGGTATGTAATTATGTGTTTAGAGATTATAAATATTTTGTTTTGGCTGGAAATGAACCAAGAAATGAGTTTAGTGGTAAATCATTTTTGGCACATGGTGTTTATTGGTTGGATAGATCGGATTATTTTGATAGGAAAAATGCTTGTAATTTTATTTATGATACTTTAAAATTAGGTGGTAATATAGCTTTATCTCCTGAAGGAATTTGGTGCTTAAATCCTTATAAATTAAGTTTACGTATGGGGAGAGGAACTTTTGAGAGTTGCATAAAAGCATCATCTTATCAAAAAATATATATTGTTCCACTAATAATTAATTATAACTATTTTTATGATTGTATTTTTAAAAAATATAGAGTAAAAAGCGTTGATACTACTATATGTAATTCTATTTTAGTTAACGATAAAATGGATTCTATAACTTTGACTAATCAAATTCAAGATTTATTTTGGACTATTAAGTGGTATTACGTAGAAAAAGAAGCACTGGAAAGTAATAAATCAATTTTAATTCCTGGTTCTTCTAATGAATATGTTTTCAAAAGAGAAGAGCAAAGTATTTTTGAATGGGAAAGATTTACAGATTCTTTAAAGTCACAGTATGAGTTGGATTGGGAAAAAGAAAAGACATATGAAATTCTTAGTAGAGAAGAAAAACTACAGATTGAAATGGAAAAGATTATTAGGTCTAGTGGTGATTCATATAGTACTAGAAAAAAAGTTAGGAAGTTGTGATAATTATGATAGATGATAGTAGCAAAAGAAAAGAAATTTATGAGAAGTTAAAGGATAAATATCCAGATTTGGTATGGAATTCTATGTATATGCCATTATTGAAAGTGTCTGCTCCAGTTATTAGAAGGTTTCCTATTGATGCTAGATTTGAAGAAAAATTACCTGAGGATGGTGTATTAATATTTACTCAAAATCATTGTAATATTTATGATTCTTTGGTCTTAGATAAAGTTATGAAAGGATATGATTATTTTTGCTTTGCGGGGGATGAACCAAGATATACGTTAAGTGGTAAGTCTTTTGAGGCTAAGGGAGTTGTTTGGGTTGATAGGTCAGATGCTAAAAGTAGGAATGATTCTAAGATTGTTTTAGAAGAACTTGCTAAAGAAGGATTTAATTTATCTACTTGTCCTGAGGGGACATGGTGTTTAGATTTAAGGGAGTTAATTTTAACTATTCCATATGGAGTTTCAAAAATTGCTATAAATGCGTCAAAAGAAGTTAAGCTTTATATTGTACCTGTTGTTACTGATTATAATTATTTAGGAAATACTAATAAGGTTCTAGATGCAATAACAACTGTTTGTAAGCCCATAGGGGTGACTCCAGATATGGATTATAAAAAATTAAATGAGCTACTTACTGATACATTGTGGACTGCTAGATGGTTGCAACTAGAAGAAAGGGCTGCTAAATCTAACGAAACTATAAGGATAGATTCTATATATGATGATGATTGTACTAATCATTATGTTTTTAAAAGAGAAAATTATTCTGTTTCTGATTGGGAAGAACATGTTTGTTCTTTAGAGAGTCAGTATAAAGTTGATTGGAATATTGAATTAGGATATAGATTTAAGACTAAAGAAAGATTAGAACAAGAAGAAGTGGAGGCGGACTTAGAAAAAATTAAAAATGGTATGGTTCTTCAAAAAAAGTTTAAATAATATTTTTCTTATGTTATAATGTTACTGTAAGAAGGTAGGCGATTTTATGGTAGAGTTGTATTTTCCAATTTGTGCTTTGTTTTGTTCGGCTTTAATGTGTATTCACTTTTTTTCTAAGAAACGTGTTAAAAATAAAGAGACAGATTTATACAGGATATTGATATTATCTGAATTAGTTGAAGTTATTTCTGCAATAATAGTTTTGATTTGTGGACATTTTTATGGTGAGTGTTTTTGGGTTTATTTATTTAATAAAATTGATTTTGCTTGTTGTCTGTTGTGGATTTGGGCTTTTTTCCTTTATATATTTTACATTAGTTTTAGTAATAAAGAAAAGATTTATAAAAGTTTTAATTTAATATTTAATGTTACTTTCATTCTTAACATTATTTCTTTAATATTTATTTTGTTGTTACCTTTATATGTTTATAATAAGAATGGTGTTGTGTATGCATATGGTCCATCTGTTACTTGTTTGTATGTAATAGCAGTTATTTATGTTTTAGGTATAATTATTTGTATGATATCTAATATAAAACATATATGGAATAAGAAATATTTTCCATTATTTACTTTGATTGTTTTAGCAGTGCTACTACTTATTATTAGAAGAATTAATCCTGGTTTATTAATAATATCTGCAGTTATTACTTATATTAATTTAATAATGTATTTTACTATAGAAAATCCTGATCTTAAAATGATGAATGAATTAGAACTTGCTAAGAATTCTGCGGAAAAAGCTAATAATGCTA
>ERZ808240.1255-NODE-1255-length-31906-cov-12.117736_pt1 | contig 31906 bp, 27 predicted proteins | sample MGYA00521084_ERZ808240 | MGnify/ENA primary metagenome ERZ808240 (study PRJEB31516, sample SAMN03275571) | gut metagenome | biome: mammalia-associated habitat; material: feces | host: Papio cynocephalus | place: Kenya | collected 2012-08-06 ... | reverse complement strand
GCACTGAACGGAAACCCGGATATTATCTTTAACTAACGGGGGGCTGAACAGATACCTTTTTTTGATATCAATATCCACGGATCACTTCGCTGCATAGCAGCTTCCGTGCAAGCACAGGCGGCTTTTATAACTTTTGCCCCTGATATTGATAGAATGTACGGTACTTTTGTAGGAATTATATGTTGCATATTTGTATATGCTTGTATATAATGATATAATAATTCCTAGTTGAGTGCTAGAGATAGGAGGAAGTATATGTCAGAACAATTATTACAGGTGCGTAACTTGTCCGTCAGTGTAGAGGACAAGCCCATCCTTCATGGAATAGATTTAGAGGTTCGTCCCGGAGAGACCCATGTCCTCATGGGACCCAATGGTGCCGGTAAGTCCACCCTGGGCTATACCATCATGGGAAGCCCCCGTTATGAGGTGACCGGCGGCGAGATCCTGTTCAAAGGAAAAGAATTACTGGAGGAGACCGCAGACCAGAGAGCGAAGGACGGTATCTTTTTATCCTTCCAGAATCCCTTAGAGGTTCCCGGAGTCTCCCTGCGGAACTTTATCCGCAATGCCGTGGAACAGAGAAGCGGTTCCCGCATCAAGCTGTGGACATTCAAAAAGGAACTGGAGAAGGCTATGGAAGTATTGCAGATGGATCCTTCCTACGGCGACCGTGATCTGAATGTCGGCTTCTCCGGCGGTGAGAAGAAAAAGGCGGAGATCTTGCAGCTGCTTATGTTAAAGCCCTCTCTGGCAATTCTGGATGAGACCGATTCCGGACTGGACGTGGATGCGGTACGTACGGTATCCAAGGGCGTAGAAGAATACCAGAAGGACAAAAAGGGTGCGCTGTTGATCATTACCCACAGCACCAGAATCTTAGAGGCACTGCATGTGGATAAGACTCATGTACTGGTGAATGGCAAGATCGTGGCATCCGGCGACGCTTCTCTCGTGGACGAGATCAACGAGCATGGCTTCGAGCGTTTTCTGGAAGCGTAAAGGAGGTCGACGATCCGAATGAGTGAACGAGAAAAGACTTATGTGGAAGATGTCAACAGAAGCATTTACGATATCCGTAACGAGGAAAAAGACGTCTACCGCATTCAGAAAGGACTGACGCCCGCCATTGTGGAAGAGATCTCCGCGAAAAAGAACGATCCCGCATGGATGGCGAATTTCCGTCTGCAGTCATTGCAGATCTATAATGAGATGGAAGTCCCTGACTGGGGTCCCTCCATCGAGGGTCTGAACATGGACGATATCGTGACCTATGTCAAGCCCAATACCCATATGAGTGCCAAATGGTCCGAGGTGCCGGAGGACATCAAGGATACTTTTGAAAAACTGGGAATCCCCCAGGCGGAGCGGAAGTCTCTCGCCGGTGTGGGCGCCCAGTACGATTCCGAGCTGGTATATCATAATGTCAGAGAAGAAGTGGCAGCCCAGGGCGTAGTCTACACTGATATGGAGAGTGCTCTGAACGGGGAATATGCGGATATGGTGCGGAAGCATTTCATGAAGCTGGTTACCCCCAGAGACCACAAATTCGCAGCACTGCACGGTGCCGTATGGTCCGGCGGTTCCTTCGTATATGTACCTCCCGGAGTGTCTGTGACGATTCCCTTACAGTCCTATTTTCGACTGAATGCACCGGGTGCCGGACAGTTCGAGCATACCCTGATCATTGTGGATGAGGGCGCTTATCTGCATTTCATCGAGGGCTGTTCCGCACCGAAGTATAACGTGGCGAACCTTCATGCCGGCTGTGTGGAACTGTTCGTCGGGAAGAATGCAAAGCTGCGTTATTCCACCATTGAGAACTGGTCCAAGAATATGTATAACCTGAACACCAAGCGTGCCCTGGTGGAAGAGGGCGGTACCATCGAATGGGTATCCGGTTCCTTCGGATCCCACGTGTCCTACCTGTACCCCATGAGCGTGCTGAACGGTAAGGGTGCCAGAGCAGAGTTCACAGGCATCACATTCGCCGGAGCCGGACAGAATCTGGATACCGGTACCAAGGTGGTCCACAATGCACCGGAGACCACTTCCTATATCAATACCAAGTCCATCTCCAAGGATGGCGGTATCAGTACCTTCCGAAGCTCCGTGGTAGTGAAGAACAGCGCGGCGAAGAGCAAATCCGCCGTATCCTGTCAGTCCCTGATGCTGGATGACAAGTCCCGTTCCGACACCATTCCGGCCATGGATATCCGGACCCAGGATGCCGACATCGGACATGAAGCGAAGATCGGCAGAATCAGTGATGAGGCAGTATTCTATCTGATGTCTCGCGGTATCTCCGAGGAGGACGCCAGAGCCATGATCGTCAGCGGATTTGCAGACAATGTATCGAAGGAACTGCCGTTGGAATACGCGGTAGAGATGAACAACCTGATCCGCCTGGAGATGAAAGGCAGCATTGGCTAAGGTGAGGCAACAACTTTGTGCCGGTGGCCCAAAGATTGCAGGCTATGAGAAAGATATAGGTAATAGTATGGAAAAAGAATACAATATGACCATCAACCGGCTGCCCTCGAAGACATGGAAATGGCTTCGCATGAACGAGACGCAGCTGGACAAAATAACGATTCCTACGGCGGGAGAGGCAAAAGCCACCCTGCCGGAGAAGATAACGACCGTTGAAAACGAAGGCTCCAAACCCTGGAATACCGATTTCGCAGGCATTGCCTCCGGTATGGGAGAAGATATGGACGGTCTGCTTGCTGCAGCGGGAGTGGGGGCAAAACATTATGAGGTGCCCGCGGATGTGACAGAAGCGCAGCCGTTACTGCTGGATTACGAATATGTGCAGAACAGTGTACAGGCGGGAGCCGTAGCGGTAAGAGCAGGTAAAAACAGCGAGATCACTGTGATCGAGGACTTTGCTTCCGACAGAGAGGCAGCAGGTCAGGCAGCGGTATCCACCAGACTGTATCTGGAAGAGGGAGCGAAGATCCGCCTGATCCAGGTGCAGAGACTGGGCAGTGAATTTACTTTTATGAATGATATCGGTGCCCTGTGTGAGGAGAAGGCTTCCCTGGAAGTGATCCAGCTGATCCTGGGGGGGAAGAACACCTACCTCGGATGCAAGACCACCCTACAGGGCAGAGAGAGCAGCCTGAATGCCGATACCGCTTATATTGTAGACGGTGATGGCAGACTGGATATGAACTACGTGGCACTGCATGAAGGCAAAAAGACTCAGAGTAATATGCAGGCAGGCGGTGTGTTACGGGATCATGCCTTTAAGTTATACCGCGGTACCATTGATTTCAAATGGGGTGCCAAGGGCGCGGTAGGCAATGAAAAAGAGGATGTACTGTTACTGTCCAATGATGTGGTGAACCAGACCATTCCCCTGATCCTCTGTGCGGAGGAAGATGTGGAAGGCAACCATGGCGCTACCATTGGTAAGCTGGATGATGAGCTGCTGTTCTACTTAGAGAGCCGTGGCATGAACAGAGAGCAGATCTATGAAATGATGGCAATGGCGAAGGTGGATGCGGTCTGCCGCAAAATCCCCGATGCCGCCACACAGGCGAAGGTACAGGAATTCCTGGACAGAGCCGTGGAAGAAGAGGAAGCGGAAGAGTAAGATAACAGGAGGAAGTATGATGACTTCAATCAGCGAGATCCGTAAGGATTTTCCTCTGCTGGAGAATCAGGAAGTGATCTATCTGGATACGGCGGCGACTTCACAGAAGCCGGTCTGTGTCCTGGAGGCAGAGCGAGAATTTTATGAAAAATACAATGCCAATCCCCTGCGTGGATTATACGAGCTGGGAGAGGCAGCAACCGAAAAATACGAAGAAGCCAGAGAGACGGTCCGGGGATTTTTAAATGCGAAAGAGGCGGCGGAGATCATCTTCGTCCGCAATGCGACGGAAGCCTTAAACCTGGTGGCATACAGCTTCGGATCCCTGGTGTTACAGCCCGGGGATGAGATCCTGGTGAGCATTATGGAGCACCACAGCAATCTTCTGCCCTGGCAGCAGGCAGCAGAAAGAACCGGAGCGGTGGTAAAATATTTAGAGTGCACCGAGGATGGAAAATACACCGAGGAAGCTTTTAAAGAGGCACTGAGCGACCGTACGAAGATTGTTGCCATGACCCAGGTATCCAATGTGCTGGGCTGCAAAAATGATATCAAACGTTTTGCACAGCTGGCACATGAAGCAGGTGCTTATTTTGTGGCAGACGGTGCCCAGAGCGTGCCTCATATGGCAGTGGATGTACAGGACCTGGATGTGGATTTTCTGGCGTTTTCCGGGCATAAAATGTATGCCCCCATGGGAATCGGTGTATTATATGCGAAGCAGGAGCTGTTAGAGAAGATGCCGCCGTTTTTATGCGGTGGAGAAATGATCGATTCCGTCAGCCGGACCGGTGCTGTATGGGCGGAGGTGCCCCATAAGTTCGAGGCCGGCACGGTAAACGGCGGAGGAGCCTATGCACTGGCAGAGGCGATCCGTTATGTGCAGAAGATCGGGTTTGATTTTATCGAAGAGAGAGAAGCGAAGCTGACCGCACAACTGATGGACGGCATGAAGGAGATTCCGGCGGTACACATTCTGGGTTCACAGAAGGCGGAGGAGCATCACGGCATTGTGACCTTCAAACTGGACGGTGTACATCCTCATGATGTGGCATCTATTTTAGACGCGGATCATATTGCGGTCCGTGTGGGACATCATTGTGCCCAGCCTCTGCTGCAGTATCTGAAGGTATTGTCTACCACCAGGGTAAGTCTGGGTGTCTACAATACGGAAGAAGAGATTCAGGCATTTTTAACAAGCCTTGCAAAAATAAGGAGACAGATGGGCTATGGAGAATAAGACTTTTTATAATGAAATTCTGACGGAGCATAATCTGCATCCATATCATAAGCACAAGCTGGAGGACGCCAACCTGGTACTGGAGGGTGTCAATCCCAGCTGCGGTGATGACATTTTCCTGGAACTGAAGGTGGAGGATGGTGTCGTCGTGGACGGATCCTTTGAAGGGGACGGCTGTGCCATTTCCCAGGCTTCCGCCGACATGATGTTGGAGCTGGTCATCGGCAGAAGTAAGGAAGAGGCGCTGCATCTGGCAGATCTGTTCCTGAAGATGATCAAGGGAAGTATCACCGAGGAAGAGAAGGACGAGCTGGAAGAGACTTCCGTATTGCAGGATATCGCCCATATGCCTGCCCGGGTAAAATGTGCGGTGCTGGGGTGGCATACCATGCAGGAACTGCTGAATGCGGATAATGATAAAACAGATAATGCCTGAGAATCCTATGGGAGATCTTCGATATTACTTGCGCCGCAGATAAAAATACGGTAAGATGAATAAGGCAGATGCAGTAAACAGTATACAGAAATAATAAAATATCAGGACTGTGGGGGCTGTGCATGGAAATCATCGAAAGTTTGGAAGAGGTTATGAACAGTATTGTGCAGGTGGCAATCCTGTTCTTTGAATTTGTAGGTGTGATCGTAATTATTATTTCGGGTGTGAAGGGATTTTATAATTATATCCGCCGGGTGCCGGATATGAAGATCACTCTGGCACAGGGACTGGCTGTGGGACTGGAATTCAAGCTGTGCAGCGAGATCCTCAAGACCGTTATTGTCCGGGACTGGAAGGAGATCGTCACCGTAGCCGGTATCATCGGACTCCGGGCGGCTCTTACTTTCCTGATCCATTGGGAGATCAAGGAAGAAAAGGCTCATACGGAAAATAGCTAAGATCAATAGCAGAAAGCTGCCATGCATTTGTGATGCATGGTATTTTTTTGAACAAATTCGTATTGCTTGTGATGTAAAAAAGTATAAGAGATGTAAAAAGAAAATATTAAATTTGTAATGGTATATAGGTTAAATTTGCACCTTGGAAAAATGGCATTTGAGGATTATGATAAAACGATAAAGCACGTAATTATAAAAAAGTGTAAAGAAATGCTAAAATATTCATTGAATAAGACACTGCAAAGTGCTAAAGTAAGAAGTGCATAAACGTAAATGTAATCAATTACATATGCTTAAAAGGAAATCAGAATGGAATCGGAAAAGACACTTACTCCCGGGGAAGCGCTTCAGCGTGTCCTGCGGTCTTATCAGACTTACTACAATGTTAAAACAGAAGCTGTAGAACCGCCATTCGCAGCAGAAGCGGTTTTCGGATCCCACAATGAGCAGTATTTTCTGATCAGGAAAGCCAAGGTGGCAGATATTGACACCAACGAGACAGTGTATTTTGCCACAGAAGAGTCTTTATCTAAGGAATGCCTTCTGGAACTGGATGCTACCGCATGGAAGCGGGGAACTGCAAATGTGCAGCCGTCTTCCAACCATCGGAACAGCGATGTCGTCCTGATCATTCTGACCGGCCATGCTGAGGAGGATGCCCTTGCACAGGTGAAAAAGTGTAAGCATTATCAGAGTTATCTCTGGGGATTTCAAGGCTGGAGTAATTATCGTTTGATTGTCGTCGAACTCTCTTCGGGTCGGATCGTCCACAACCGCCACGGACAGATTCTGAAGAAGCTCGTAAAAAAGGCAATGATAAATTAAATCTGTGTATTAAGAAAAGGAGAAACACAAATGACAGCATTATTAATCGTTGTAGCCGCTATCGTTTTATTGTTTATCGGCTATGTGTTCTATGGCTCCTGGCTGGCAAAACAGTGGGGCATCGATCCTACCAAGAAAACTCCTGCTATTGAGAAGGAGGACGGTGTGGATTACGTCGCAGCTAAGCCTGCCGTACTTATGGGACATCATTTTTCATCCATCGCCGGAGCTGGTCCGATCAACGGACCGATTCAGGCTTCCATCTTCGGATGGGTTCCCGTATTCCTGTGGTGTATCATCGGTGGTATTTTCTTCGGCGGTCTGCAGGACTTCGGATCTTTATTCGCATCTATCAGACATGACGGTAAATCTGTAGGTGAGATCATCGAGGATTCCATGGGATCCAGAGCTAAGAAGCTCTTCATCATCTTCGCACTTCTGGTGCTGATCCTGGTAATCGCTTCCTTCGTTAACATTGTGGCAGGTACTTTCCTGACCCTGGCTGATGATGCCGGCAAGACCGCTTTCGGTTTTGTGACCAATCCCACCGGTAATCAGTCTACCGCAATGATCTCTCTGCTGTTCATCGTTCTGGCTGTTATTTACGGTTATGTGACCAACAGAATGGGCGTTAAGACTCTTCCTGCTACCATCGGTGGCATCATCGGTATCGTGGCTATCACTGTTTTTGGTCTGAACGTTGGCTTTGCCATGAACCGTATCGCATGGATTGTATTCGTAGGTGTGTACATCGCTGTAGCTTCTCTGGTTCCCGTATGGATCCTGTTACAGCCCCGTGATTATCTGTCCAGTTTTCTGCTGTATGCCATGATCGGTCTGGCATTCATCGGTGTGGTTGCAGGTGCTTTCACCGGTACCGTTGCTTTCGATATCCCCGCGTTCACCAGCTGGGAGCCTAAGACAGGACAGACATTGTTCCCTATGTTGTTCATCACCGTAGCATGTGGTGCATGTTCCGGTTTCCACAGCCTGATCGCTACCGGTACTTCTTCCAAGCAGCTTGCGAACGAGAAGGATGCCAAGGCTATCGGTTATGGTTCCATGCTGATCGAGTCTGCTCTGGGTGTTATCGCTCTGGTAGCAGTCGGCGCAGTATACCAGAAGTATTTAAACGGTGAGTTCGGTTCTCCCGCAGCTGCATTTGCTGCAGGTATCGCATCCATGTTCGGTACCGAGACCTCTAAGGCATACACCACCATTTACGCACTGTTAACTCTGTCTGTATCCGTATTTGCACTGACCAGTCTGGATACCGGTACCCGTCTGAGCCGTTTCATGTTCTCCGAGCTGTTCCTGAAGGAAGGCGAGGCTACTTACAAGGACGCCAAGGGCGCACGTAAGGTGCTGGCTCATCCTCTGTTCGGTACCGTTCTGATGGTTGTCATCGGCTGTATCCTCGGCGGTCTGTCCTTAAGCCAGATCTGGGGTCTGTTCGGTGCTGCCAACCAGCTGCTTGCAGGTATCGCACTGATGGCAGTGGCTGCATGGCTTGGTGAAGTCGGTAAGAACAACAAGATGTTCTACTTCCCTATGGTATTCATGCTTGCTGCAACCCTGACCAGCCTGGTGATTACCGTGATCAACAAGTGCAAGGCAATCGGTGCCGGCACTGCTGCATGGGGTGACTGGTTCCAGTTATTCTTCGCTGCTGCAATGGCAGTCCTGGCAATCTTCCTGGTAGTGGAAGGCGCACAGACCTTTGCTAAGCAGATGAAAGAAAAGAAAGCTAAAAAGGCAGCTTAATAGTAATCGTTAAGCAAAAGAGAAACAAGAAATAAATAGAAATCGAAATCCCGGAGACTGTGAAAAGTCTTCGGGATTTTTACGTGGAAAGCATTTTATTATTTAAGCATGTGTCAGGAACCGGGGCAGCTCCTCGATGGGAATCGGCTTGGAGAACTTGTAACCCTGTAAGTAATCTGCATGGCTGTCAATACACAGGGCTTCCTGCTCCTCGGTCTCGACGCCTTCGTACAATACCTTGTAACCCAGTCGCTCAAAGGCAGCGGAGAAATAGTTCAGAATAAAACGGGAGTTGGAATCCTGATCCGCCATCAATAAAAGGCTTCTGTCGAATTTTACCACATCCAGCTTCAGGCTTAAGATCCGGTCGAAGTTGGAATACCCGGTTCCGAAATCATCCAGGTAAGTACATACGCCCAGTTTTTTGAACTCATCCACACATTCCTGCACCAACTCGTATTCCGTGTCGTTCTGTGTCTCCGTGAATTCTACGGCAATGGTATGGAAATCGATGCCCGTGGCTCGAACGATGGATTTGAACTCTTCCATGAAATCCTTTTCTCCCAGTTCTTCCACGGAGAGATTTACGGATACCCGGGAGATCAGGTAACCCTCGTCCTGCATCTGTTTGATCTGCCTGCAGGTCTTGTTCAGGATGATCATGCTCAGCCGGTGAATATAGCCGTATTTTTCCGCCAGAGGAATAAAACGGTCGGGAAATACCATGCCGGTCTGGGGCAGACGCAGACGCATGAGAGATTCTGCGGTATCATAAGTACCGGTATGCACGTTCCGCACCGGCTGGCAATAGACGAGAACGCGTTCATCATCCAGAGAGCCGTGCTCCGCAATATCTTTCAGCTGCGTTTTGATATAATGCATCTCTTTATATGCCTGGTAATCTTCTTCGCCGAAGACACGATAGGAATTCTGTGCCACTTTTCCGGAAAAGTAATTGAATACCTCGTAGAACTGTTCCAGATTCTCACAAAAATCCAGATGGTCGAAAAGCAACAGCTTATAGGGGAGCCTATATTCATCGTAATATTTCTGGAACACTTTTTTGATCAACGTGACGGCTCGTGCTGTAACATCGGGCAGATTGCGGCTGTCCACCGCCAGCACGAAGAAACTGGTGGAGGGATTAAACAGTCTGCCTTTGCGGAAATAATCCGTCCAGAAACCGTAAAATAATTTTCCCATTTCTTCGGTTATGACGTATTCGAAGTCCATGTCAAAACGAAGACATATATAATAAGTATCCTGTGAGGAAGGACTCTGCTTCTGCTGGCGCAGATATTCATCCAGAGAAGCGGAACCCAGAGCACCGGTCTTGGGGTCGTAGGCATTTGCGTGGAGCATATACAATACGACCAGAAGAGGCAGGAAATATGTAGTAGCCAGGTAGGATGTTGTATTCAGGGCGGCCTCCAGCACTACGACCACGGCACACACAGCTTCTGTGAGCAACAGCATGTGAAACAGTGCGGTGGGAAGCCTGCGCCTGTAATGAACCAGCAGGAACAGAATTACCGCCAGATATAGAAGGTATCCGGCCATAAAGGGTGTCAGCAGCAGGTTTTCGTGCCAGGCTCCGTAATGATCCTGCTGAAATCCCCAACCGGTCAGAGGACTCAGAATATCTGCAATTCCGAAGACCAGCAGAATACCATAGGACAGAAGGGTATATTTTTCGGAGGTATCTTTCGGAAAGACAATCAGTATTTTCAGGTAAGTAATATAGAGGCAAAACAGAGACAAAAGGCTGGTATGATATATGGATCGCAGAATCCAAAGAAGCGTATTCTCTCTAGAAAAGAGGTCAACATAATAAAAGGCAATGTTGGCGGTGGCGGCGACACAGAGCAGTGCAAAGCAGGATTTGAAAATCCGGAATGTCCGGCTTTGTTTGATGAAAGTCTGTCGAATCAGTAACAGTGACAAAAGGCACAGAAGCACAAGCAGAAAATCGCCTACGGGCGAATAACTGTGTATGACGATATGATTTGCGGACAGTAACAGACCCATGAAAATTCTCCTCTCTTATAATGTAGAAAATAAATAAACAATATAAAATGATTCTACAATATACCATAAGAGGAGAATTTTGTCAGTGGGGGAATAGTGGGAAATTAGTCCTATTTTTAAGCAAATACCGGAAAATGTAAAAGTCTTAGTGCTCAAAAAAAGCCACAGCAACGGCACCGGGACCCACATGGGTACCGATGGTGGCACCCAGGGTACTGATGGGAAGCTCTTTGGCGTAATCTTTCCAGAGATGTTCGCTGTCATGAATGTATTTTTGCAAAAGTTCATCACTCAGACCGGTATAACCCAGACAGAAAGGTCTGGAGAAATCTACACCGTCCGCCTTTTCGATCTCCCGGATGAGGAAGTTGCTGCCGTTTTTGGAGCCCCGGGCCTTGCCCAGCATAATGATCTCTCCGTCGGAAACAGCGACTACCGGCTTGATGGCCAGTGCACCGCCGATGAATGCCACGGTAGGGGAGATGCGGCCGCCTTTTTTCAGATATTCCAGGGTATCCAGAAGTCCCATGGTGTGGATCCTGGTTTTCTCCTTTTCAAGAATGCGGACAATGTCTTCCGCGGATTTGCCCTGATCCTTTAACTGCAATCCATATTCCACCAAAATGCGTTCTCCGATGGTGGCATTCAGGCTGTCTACGACGAATACCCTGCCTTCATAATCTTCGGCAGCAATCCGGGCACTCTGGCAGGTGCCGGACAGTTTGCCGGAGATAGTAATTACAATGACGGTCTCTCCTGCGGAGACGGCTTCTTCATAAGCTTCTTCAAAAGCGGCGGGAGAGATCAGGCTGGTAGTGGGGAGAGTGTCGCATTCGATCAGCTTCTCATAGAATTGTTTATGACTGATGGTGACACCGTCAGCGTATTCATCCTCGCCGAAACGAATGTGCAAAGGCAGAATGGTAACATCCTCTCTGGGGTAATTTATATCGGATGCGGAATCTGTGATAAAACGTATTTTTTCCATAATAATGTTCCTGTTCTTTTTATAATGATGTTCTGTCTGCTTATTTTTGCGCTGGATGCTCCGACGTAAACTCTGCAAGATATTGTTCCAGATTATGAGAAATCCGCTCCAGTGAATCATAGAGATTGACGCGCTGCTCCTCTGTCATGCCATCTCCGCCGTGCGCCAGTGCGGCATAGATCCGGGTACTGATTTTTTTGACTACAGTGCTGCCTTCCTCCGTCAGATAATACAGCGTGCGGTAGGAGCGTTTATGCTCCGGCAGCTCGCAGGAGACCAGCCCTCTCGAACTTAACTGACTTAAGGTGCGGGAGATAGCGGCTTTGTCTTCCTTGCATAATTCCGTCAGCTGTGTGGCGGTCAGACCCTCCGGATGCTTCCCAAGATAATACAGACACATGGTGTAACCGGCCTTCAGATCCATCTGGCCCATTTCCAGTTCCTTTAATTTTTGCAGATAACGGTGCAATTCCGTGATGGATATGACAAATCTTTCAAAACGATCCTGCATAAAAATTCCTCCTGTAAGATGTTGACTGTACAACAATTTAATGAAGTGTAACACATAGATGTTGATAAGTCAACGAATAAAAGACAGATTCCCGGTGATTGTGCCGGGAGACAGTTTATGCTATGCTAGACTTTGGAAGCGTTTGCGGAGAACGCATCGGAAAAAGTGAGGAATACAGTATGCTCAGACCTAGTATCGGCATTGACTGGGACGACGTTACCGCCCCGTTTAACAGCATAGCCATTCGTATGGCAAATGAAAAATATCACCCGGAGGAACCGTACCGCTTAGAAGAGATCACTTCCTGGGCGAATGAGGGACGAACCTCGGTGATCAAAGAATTTTACAGTGATCCCGAACTGTACCAAAGACAGATCCCCACGGAGGAGACGAAGCGGGCGATCCGCAAGCTGATGCAGATCGCGGATGTATTTTTTATTACAGCGGTGTCACCGCGGTTCATGGGAGTGCGGGCGGAGCAGATCATGACCCAGTTCCCGGAATTCCCGCCGGAAAATATCATTTTGGGAAGCGCCAAGGATCGTGTCCATTTCGACATTGTGTTAGATGATGCCATCCACAATATTTTGGAGAGTAAAGCGGAATATCCGGTGCTGATGCGAAAGCCCTGGAATGCCAGGATGACGGGACTTCTGTCCGTAAATACCATGTCGGAATTCGTGTCTCTGGTGAAACAGATTATGAAAGCTTCCACATCTAAGACCGAGAAGATCATCGCACCGGCGGTACTGGCACTGGTGGGACCCTCCGGCTCCGGCAAACGGGAGATCACGGAGGCACTGTGCAGTGATCCCGGGGGAGAGTTACAGGGATTGTTCGTGCGCCCGGTGAATTATTGCACGGAGTCCGGGCGTTACGGGCACCGGTATGTGTCGGAAGAAGCCTTCGATCAGATGAACTTTTTTGAAAAAACAGCTTATGCCGGCGTGCGGTACGGCACCAGAAAAGAAGACATTCAGGAACTGCTGGAACAGGGAAAATTCGCTGTGATCCCGGTGGATATGTGCGGTGCCATTGCCATGAAACGTTCTTTCCCCACACATATCATCTATGTGGCAAGGGATAAGGAAAAGCTGATTGCGGATATTATTGACTCCGATTATGACACTGAGGAAAAGACCCTGCGGATCCTGTCCATCGATGCGGAGAAGCGGAACCGGAAGATCTGCGATTATGTGATTCATAATGATACCATAGATGGAAATTACGTCAGCGGTGCGGAGGAACTCAGACAGCTGATTGCGACAGCGGATGAGAAATGCCGGAGTGGAAAATAGCAGGCGGGCATAGAGAATATGGAAGAAAAGCAATTAAAATATTATAAAATGCATCATGATTTACAGGAGCAGATCCGCCGTGGCGAACTGCGGGCGGGGGATAGAGTTCCCTCGGAGAACCGGCTGGCGGAAGCCTATCAGGTAAGCCGTCAGACGGTCCGCAAGGCGCTTGCTATTCTGGAGCAGGAGGGGGCAATCTATGCGGTACACGGGAAGGGAACTTTCGTGTCGGAGCGGGTGCGCCCGGAGCATGAGTCCCACAATATCGCCGTGGTGACGACGTATCTGTCGGATTATATTTTCCCCCGGGTCATTCAGGGAATCGATGAGGTGCTCACGGCGCAGGGGTACAGTATTTTGTTAAAAAATACGAGAAACTCCAGGAGCCAGGAGGCGAAGTGCCTGGAAGAACTGTTGCAGAAGGACATCGACGGAGTTATCATTGAGCCCAGTAAAAGCCAGATCAGCTGCAGGCATCTGCATCTGTACGAGCGGCTGGAGGAATATGGCATTCCTTATGTGTTTATCCAGGGGTGCTTTGACCGGATGGAGGACAAGCCCCAGGTGTTGATGGATGACTGCCGGGGAGGCTGTCTGATCACGAAGTATCTGCTGGATACAGGGCATAGAAATATCGCCGGGATCTTCAAGGCGGACGATATTCAGGGACAGAACAGGCACAGAGGATATGTGCAGGCCCTGCAGGAGGCGGGAGTGCTCTACGATCCGGACAAGGTGATCTGGTTCCACACGGAGGACCGCAAAGTCCATCCCCAGGAGGGAATCTTACGCCTGCTGTCGAAGGGAATGATGCCGGAAGCCATCGTCTGTTACAACGACCAGATTGCCATGCAGGTCATCCCGGCGCTGACTGCCCGGGGGATCCGGGTTCCGGAGGATATTTCCGTCACCGGCTATGACAATTCTTACATGGCAATGGGAGGAGATTTCCACCTGACCACCATCGTCCATCCCCAGGAGAAACTGGGAGAGATGGCGGCACAGCTGTTGCTTTCACTGCTTCGCGGGGAAGCCGGGGAGAAGGCGGAACGCAGGATACTGATCCAGCCGGAACTGGTGGTGGGGAATTCCTGCCGTCTAAGACAGAGCAGGACCTAGAGGTTCGTGCATAGCCGCAGGATGCTTACTTGTCGGCAGGGAAGTAATATGCTATACTTTGGAATGATAAAGTTCTGAAGAGTTACAAGTGATGATTTTATATATGAGGGAGAAGACGAAATTGAACGGTACAAAAGATGTTTCCAAACCGAAGTCACTGTTCGGAATCTGGATCGGTTTTTTCGTAAAATATATCGGAATTTTGATCGCAGCGGGAGTGGTTGGAATCCTGCTTCTGACTTTGGCCTATCATATTCCGGTGAATCAGGAATCGAAGGAGTCCACATTTGAGTACAGCGGACAGATGGGATGGGCACCGCTGGTCAATAACCGCTATACCCAGTATATTCCTTTCTTCACTTCCTATGAGATCGGAACCCTGGATGATGCCACAGACCGGACAATCCTGAACAATTGTTACAACGAAGGAGAGGAATCCGCCATCAAACGTGCGGCGGATATGAACAATTACGGAAGATACTGGCACGGCTATGTTGCAGTTCTGCGTCCCATCTTCTATTTTATGGACTACTGGGATTATCTGCTGGTTAACAGTTTTGCCCAGCTGTTTGTCATGGGATGTGTAGGCTGCGCCATCTATAAGGCGACGGGACAGAAAAGGTATCTGCTGGCATTTTTCTGTTCCTGTGCGTTCCTGACACCGGCAGCTACCGCTATGTCACTGCAGAATTCGCCGGTATTTTATGTGGCTATGCTGGGAAGCTTGTTTGTTCTGCTGAAGACAGACTGGATTTTAGAGAAAAACAGAAGATATTATCTGTTTTTATTTCTGGGAATTGTGACCTGCTATTTTGATTTCCTGACCTATCCGTTACTTAGCTTCGCATTCCCGTTCTGTTGGCTGCTGGTAGCGGCAGGAGAGAAAGTGAATCTGAAGGAGCGGATCACGCTGTTATTCGGCGGCGGTATCTCCTATGTCATCGGCTGGGGTGGATTCTTCGGCGTAAAATGGGTCATTGAGACGATTCTCTGCGGTCCTTCGATCCTGGACAATGGAATCGGCGCGGTATTCAATCACCTGTTCAGCGGCATGCCTGATGAGAACAGACTGCTGCATCAGACTTATTGCAGGATCGATACGCTGTATAACAATTTCAGACATTATCTGTTCCCGCTGTTTATTCTGCTGTTACTTGCATGGATCGTGGTGCTCTTCTACGAATTCCTGCGGGGAGAATTCCGCATAAAAACGGAACAACTGATTTTTGCGGCAGTGACCTTAACCTCTCCTGCATGGTATTTTATTATGAATACCCATACCAGCTATCATCATCTGTTTACTTACAGAGTCTATGGAGCATCGTTGCTTGGCTTTATGCTGTTCGTCTGCGGCTGCCTGGATAAAAGCAGTGAAGAAAGCATGGAAGCAAGCATGGAAGGAAAGACGAAGATCGCTATCTACGATGGAGAGACATTGTGTGGAGAAAAGGCGGTTCCCATAGAGACTTATGAAAATACAGTATTTGAAATGCAGCTGACAGACTGGAAGCTGACCGCAGGCAAAACCTATCAGATGAAAGCGTCTGTGCGGGATAATGCTGCCGGAGTCATTCTGCTGGTAACTCCGGAGGGGGAGAAGCCCCAGGCGGAATACGGCAGGGCATATCTAAACGGCGAGCAGCTGCCGGATATTGCACCGCTGTCCGGAATCACCTATCGCGGACATTTCCAGTCGGTGCAGATTAAATTGTATCTGTCTGTGTGTGTGGCAGCATTCTTATTGATGTGGTTTATGGTGGCAGATACCTTATTAAAGAATAAAGATGCAGGTTGCATCCGGGAGAGCAAACCTTTATAATAAGAAAAGTACAGTCTGAAAAGATGCAGAGATTGCAGACATAATTCGGACACGAACAGGAGGACGAGCATGATTCAGTTAACACAGGGCGGCGCTTATCTGGTAAATGGTACAGAAATTGTAGCAGATACTCCGGAAGCGGCAAGTCAGATACAGGCGAAGACCGGCATTACGATCTCTAAGGAAGAAGCAGCGAAAAATACCATGGCTTACGGTATTTTACGGGAGCATAATACTTCCGGCAATATGGACAAGCTGAAGATCCGTTTCGATAAGCTGACCAGCCATGACATTACATTTGTAGGTATCATTCAGACCGCAAGAGCATCCGGATTGCAGAAGTTCCCCATGCCCTATGTATTGACCAACTGTCATAACTCTCTGTGTGCCGTAGGCGGTACTATCAACGAGGATGACCACATGTTTGGTCTGACCTGTGCGAAAAAGTACGGCGGAGTCTATGTACCCCCTCATCAGGCGGTTATCCACCAGTTTGCCAGAGAGATGTTAGCCGGCGGCGGCAAGATGATCCTTGGTTCCGATTCCCATACCCGTTACGGTGCCCTGGGTACCATGGCTATGGGCGAAGGCGGTCCCGAACTGGTTAAGCAGCTGCTGAATCAGACTTATGATATCAATATGCCCGGCGTGGTAGCCGTATACTTAAAGGGCGCTCCCGTGAAGGGTGTCGGTCCTCAGGACGTGGCACTGGCTATCATCGGCGCTGTATTCAAGAACGGCTATGTGAAGAATAAAGTAATGGAGTTCGTGGGTCCCGGCGTGGCTTCCTTAAGTGCGGATTTCCGTATCGGCATTGATGTCATGACCACAGAGACCACCTGCCTGTCCTCCATCTGGAAGACCGACGACCAGATCCGTGAGTTCTATGAAATCCACGGACGTACCGAAGACTATAAGGAACTGAATCCCGGTCAGGTAACCTATTATGACGGACTGATCGAGGTAGATCTGGACAAGATCCGTCCCATGATCGCCATGCCGTTCCATCCCAGCAACACCTATACCATCGAAGAACTGAATGCGAATCTGATGGATATTCTGGATGAGACCGAGAAGCGTGCCAAGGTAAGTTTAGACGGCGCTGTGGACTTCACTCTGAAGAATAAAGTAAAGAACGGCAAATTCATCGTAGATCAGGGTATCATCGCAGGCTGTGCCGGCGGTGGATTCGAGAATATCTGCGCAGCAGCCGACATCCTGAAGGGAAGATACATCGGTGCGGATGAATTTACCTTAAGCGTATATCCCGCATCCATGCCCGTATACATGGAACTGATCCGTAACGGCTGTGCAGCGACCATCTTAGAGACCGGTGCAGTCATGAAGACAGCGTTCTGCGGTCCCTGCTTCGGTGCCGGAGATACCCCTGCCAACAATGCGTTCAGTATCCGTCACTCTACCAGAAACTTCCCGAACCGCGAAGGTTCCAAGCTGCAGAACGGTCAGATCGCTTCCGTAGCTCTGATGGATGCAAGATCTATCGCAGCTACCGCAGCCAACAAGGGTGTCCTGACTCCCGCAACGGACTTCGACGGCGACTTCGGAAAATACAAATATCATTTCGACAGCAATATTTACAAGAACCGTGTATTTGATTCCCACGGTGTGGCAGACGAGAGCGTGGAGATCCAGTTCGGTCCCAACATCAAGGACTGGCCCGCTATGGGAGCATTGCCGGAGAACCTGGTACTGCAGGTAGTATCCGAGATCCACGATCCCGTAACCACCACCGATGAGCTGATTCCTTCCGGTGAGACCTCTTCCTATCGTTCCAATCCTCTGGGACTGGCGGAGTTCACCTTAAGCCGTAAGGATCCCCAGTATGTAGGACGTGCCAAGGAGATCCAGAAGGCAGAGAAAGAGCGTATGAACGGCGGACATCCCTGCCAGGCAGTTCCGGTACTGAAGGATGTCATGGGCGAAGTGAAGAAGCAGTATCCGGAGGCAAATCGTGAGAACACCGGATTCGGTTCTACCATTTTTGCAGTGAAGCCCGGAGACGGTTCTGCCCGTGAGCAGGCTGCTTCCTGTCAGAAAGTACTGGGCGGCTGGGCGAATATTGCCAACGAGTACGCTACCAAGCGTTATCGTTCCAATCTGATCAACTGGGGTATGCTTCCTTTCCTGATCCAGCCCGGTGACCTGCCTTTCAAGAACCTGGATTACCTGTTTATTCCCGGTATCAAGAAGGCTGTGGAAGATAAGGCAGAAGAGATCAAAGCTTATGTGGTAACACCCGGAGAGGGCATGAAGGAATTCTCCCTGAAGTTAGGAGAACTGACCGATGAAGAGCGCCAGATCATCCTGAAGGGATGCCTGATCAATTATAACCGAGTGTAACTATTCAGAGACATGTAACCGTCTTAAACTATTCGGCGAATGCTTGCATTCAGAAAAATTGCTTGAGACGGTTATAGGGCGAAGAGAGGCTGAATAGTTACAACGAGAAGTAAGGAGAAAAAATATGGAATTTAACAAACCGGTATCCAACCCCATGATGGTGGGATCCATTGAATTATTAAAAGCAGAGGACACTCCGGAACACAGACAGTTGTTCTTAGACGAGCTGCAGAAGGCAAAGTTCCTGTCACCGGTCGTAATCGATCCGGTGCCCGTACCGGATGCGAACGGTCGGGTGACCATCGCCAGAGATTCCAAGGTGCAGTTCCCTATGCTGTCCACAGAGGACGGTCGGAAGTTCTTCATGGCTTTCACGGACTGGACAGAGTTAAAAAAGTGGAAGGACGAAGAGAATCAGCAGACCTTCGCCATGAACTTTGACGATTATGCAGGAATGCTGTTGCGCAAGGATGCCCAGGGCAATATCAGCCCGGCACTGGGATTCGTGATTAATCCCTTCGGCGGTAACATCGTAGTGACCAGAGAAATGGTGGCAGGCATGATCGCAGCAAAGCTGAAAGCAGCAGGCAGACCGGTGCCTCCCGCACCCACAGCTCCCACGCAGCCCACACAGCAGTAAAAGCCACAGCAGTAAAACAACAAATTAACACTAAATAAAACGTCCGTTATGGACGATATAAATAGCAGAGAGGTGACAAGGCCAGTCACTTCCCTGCTATTTTTTACAACAGGATAACGACACCACGGATGGTAAATGAACGGAATACAATTAAAATATTCTGTTCTGTTACCATTTTTTTTGACTTAACAGTTCAGCTATGTGGTGAATTGTTAAGTTTTACAGGAAGCGCGCCCTGTGTATGGTGAGGTCGGGGAAAGGAGAAAATTACAGATTTGAGAATTGATTCCGCAAGCATAGGAATGGATTCCGCCAGAAGCTATCATGCTTCTAAGACAAGCGTCAGACGATTTGAGATAACGGATTATCAGGCAGGTCTGACAGATGTATCCACGAAGGAACAGAAGACTTCGAACGGTGAGGATACGACACAGAACACAGAGGAACAGGAGAATTCCGCAGAGAACACCACAATGACCGCAAAAGACTGGCAGAGCCGTTTTCTGGTATCTTCTGCCAGATGGGATATGAGAAGCAGTGCCAGCGAACAGACACTGTCTACCATCCGGGAATATACGGTACGTTATATTTTTGATTTGTTATTTCCCTCCAGGAACAGCACACTGCGTGACTGGATGCAGGAGAATGGGTGGAGCGGCAGTAACCAGACCTGGAATAGCGGGAATGCGGGCAATAGCGTTGATAACGCCAAAACGAATTCCGGCAGCATGCAGGGAACGGCAACACCTGCATCCGGAGTATTTAATCTGGTGACATCCCGCATGAAAATATTGAATTACGTGAGTGAATCCTACAGCATGGAGCAGGAAGACACTAGCTTCTCCACGGTGGGAACCGTGCGGACGGGGGACGGCAGAGAGATCAATTTTAATGTCAATGTAAATATGAGCCGCAGATGTGAGGAATACTACAGAGAGGAACTGAATGTAGCGCAGTTCTCCCTGTGCGATCCGCTGGTGATCAATCTGGACACCGATGCAACCGAACTGTCGGATCAGACCTTCTATTTTGACCTGGATGCAGACGGTGAGGAAGAAGAGATTTCTATGTTAAAGGGCAGCGGCTATCTGGCACTGGATAAAAACGGCGATGGTGTCATCAACGACGGCAGCGAATTGTTCGGAACGCAGAACGGTGACGGATTTGCGGATCTGGCACAGTACGATGAGGACGGCAACGGCTGGATCGATGAGAACGATTCCATCTGGTCAAAATTAAAAATCTGGTGCAAGGATGAAAACGGCAATGACGTGCTGTACAAGCTTTCCGACAAGGGCGTCGGCGCCATCTGTCTGCAGAATGTTTCCACAGATTTTACCATGCAGGGAGACAGAAAGTCACAGGATGGCACCACGAATGCCAATGCAACAAATGCAGTGGTTCGTAAGACCGGCATTTTCTTATATGAAAACGGAAATGTGGGAACTGTGCAGCACGTAGATATGGCAGCATATGCCGCAAAAGCATAAACAAAAACATAATACCGCATTCTGCATAAAACCCATGAATCGGGCAAGACTATAGGATAAACCAGGGAAAGTGGTTTGAGTGATGCAACAGCAGGCAGCAGATTCAGGGAACAGGAAGGATGCGGATAGAATATGAGAAGAAATAGAAAGAGCAATATTCACAAAGAACGTATAATAATGTTAGCCTCTTCGGCCTTTGTACTGGCAGCGTTGACCATGACGGGGGTCTATATGAAGGGGCAGAATGTGGAGTCCAAGGATGATGGTTATACCTTGGACTTCACTGCGCTTGAAAACAATGCGGATGATAAATTGCAGGAGATCACGGAGAATAACGAGGAGCATCTGCTGAAGGAGGACGAGAACATCCCGGGACTGACCGCGAATAACACGGCGGGGAATGAGATCGCCGGGGCACCCGTTACGGAGGATGATCTGGACTATATGCCCCAGGAGGTGGGCTCCGGACATGTGGAGATTCCGGGACTGACGGATCAGGAGACTTTGCTGGAGGCAGCACAGAAAGAACAGCAGGATTCTGACACGCAGAAGGAAGAGACCGGTGGAAAACAGGCAACAGGCGCGGATGTGGTCGTGGAAAAGACATTGCATTTTGCGGAAAGCGATGGGTTACAGCAACCGGTACAGAGTGATATCCTGATGCATTATTCCATGGATCAGAGCACCTATTTTGCCACACTGGATCAGTACAAATACAATCCTGCCACCATTTTCTCCGCAGAGGAGGGCACGGCAGTGACCGCCTGTGCGCAGGGAAAAGTGACTTCGATTTTTGAAAATGAGGAGATCGGTAAGGCGGTGACCCTGGATCTGGGCGACGGCTACGAGGCTACCTACGGACAGCTTGCGGAGATCACAGTAAAGGAAAACACCTATGTAAATCCCGGGGAGACCATAGGAAAAGTGGCAGCGCCTACCAAATATTACAGTGCCGAGGGGAGCAATGTATATTTTGCCCTGACCCACAACGGGGAACCGGTAAACGGGGAGGCATTGTTCCGCTGATGTATATCGTAGGAGGCAGGATCCTGACCATGGCGGGCAGAGAGATCCCGGAAGGGATCCTGCGGATCAAAAACGGTAAAATTGCTCAGGTGGGAGCCAGGGGTGAGATGAAATTAGAGCCGGAAGAGGGCGAGCAGGTATTGCTTGCGAAAAACGCTCTGATCATGCCGGGCATCATCGAAGCCCATTGCCACATGGGCATTATGGAAGAGAAAAAGAGCACGGAAGGGGATGACTGCAATGAGACGGTGGATCCCCTGACACCGGCTCTGCGTGCCATTGATGCCATCAATCCCATGGATGCGGCGTTTGACGATGCAGTGCGTGCCGGGATCACGGCAGCAATGATCGGACCGGGCAGCTCCAATGTAGTCGGCGGGCAGTTTGCCATGGTCAAGACCAAAGGCCGCCGGATCGATGACCTGATTCTCAAAGCGCCGGCAGCCATGAAAGTCGCTTTTGGGGAAAATCCCAAGGTCAATTACTCCGGGCAGAATAAAAGTCCCGTCACCCGCATGGCGATTGCGGCCATGCTGCGCAGGGAGCTCTGGGAGAGCAGAGAATATATGCATCGCAAACAAAAAGCTGACGAACAGGGAGAAGAGTTCACTCCTGATTTTGAAAAGGAGTGCTACTTGTCGGTCCTGCGGGGAGAGATCCCGTTAAAAGCCCATGTACACCGGGCGGATGACATTTTTACGGCGATCCGCATCGCAAAAGAGTTCGGTGTCCGCATGACGTTAGACCATTGCTCGGAGGGGCACCTGGTAGCGGAAGAACTGGCAAAAGAAGGCTTTCCCGCCATCGTGGGACCGGATCTTACCAGCCGCAATAAGATCGAGGTGCAGAATATGTCCTTTAAGACCGCCGGTATATTGAACCGGGCGGGCGTTCCTATTGCCATTACGACAGATCATCCGGTGTCGCAGATCCAGACCCTGCCGCTGTGCGCGGGACTGGCGGTAAAAGCCGGGCTTCCCATGGAAGAGGGATTCCGTGCGATCACGATCTATCCGGCAAAAATCTGCGGTGTGGCAGACCGGATCGGCAGCCTGGAAGTGGGGAAGGACGCAGACATTGCGATTTTCGACGGAAATCCTATGGAAATTTTTACACGAACCCTTTATACTATTATAGATGGGGAAATCGTGTACCGTAATCCCCAAAGAGAATGACCGGAGGAAGCGCTTGAGATACAGCAGGAAAAGTGCAGGGATCCTCTCCCTGCTATTACTATTTAACAGCATAGGAATGACGGCATGCGGCAGGACTACTGTGGAGGCGGGACATGTCAGCTACAGCAGCATCAGCAGTATCACCGGCATGGAGAGTACACCGGTCATCAACTATACATTGCCGGTACAGACACCCAATGTGCTGGTGGATCAGCAGGGCTATGCAGCAGACGGAGAAAAACTGGCGGTGGTAAAAAGCCGCGAACCGGTGGAAAATTTTCGCCTGATCGATAAAGAGACCGGGGAGACCGTATACCATGGCAAGGTGGAAACTTCCGGCTATAACGAAGATCTGCAATTATATATCAGCAGAGTGAATTTCACCGAATTTACACAGAACGGTACGTTTTATCTGGAATGTGACAGGGTAGGACAGTCATTTGTCTTTACGGTGCAGAAGGATCATTATGAGGAACTGCTTCGTTCCTTATGTGAGAAAGTGCATGCAGACTGTGAGAATCGAACCATTACCGAGGAAGAGATCATGACGATTCTGGCTGCCTGTGAATGGTATCCGGAGACTTTCGTCGATGATAATGCCAATGAGATTCCGGATCTGCTGGAGGATATCGCCCAGTGGCTGGAGAAGACGACCAATGATACCGTGCAGCAGGAGCCGGAAAATATGACCTATGTGGCGGCACTGGCGAAGTTCAGTTATCTGTACCAGAAATACGATGTGCAGTATGCCACGCAGTGTTTACAGCATGCTTCTGCCATATATACGAAGCTGGCGGCGGCTTCCGGAAGGGATGCACAGAAATTCATGGCGCTGACGGAACTGTACCGGGCGGCGGGCTTATATTCCTACCGGACGCAGATCCTGGAATACAAGGACTTTTTTGAAGATAATACCAGCTACCTGGAAGAGTCTGCTTACCTCTATGGCGCTATGACCTATCTGGCTACCAGACAATCGGTGGATGTGGACCTGTGCACCGTATTTATGAAAGATATCCGTAACCGGGGGGAGGAACTGGCGAAAAGATCGGATAAAATGATTGACGCGGTGACCTCGGTCAACAACGGCACGGAAGATCTGCTGAAGCGGGCGGAGGAACTGTCCTGTGCCAACTACATCTTATACAGCTATCAGTACACGGAGATTCTGGAGGATTTTTTACATTATCTGATGGGAAGAAATAAAGATTCGGTATGCTATTATCCCGAAGAGGGAGACACTGCGGATTATCTTCTTCTGATCGCCCAACAGGTCTCCCTCGTCGAAAAGCATTCACGGATTAAATAAGTTCTTTGTTTTTAAAATAGGTCTCTGAGATAATATTCTGTACATAGGTGCCCATGCTCTTGCGGGTCTCCTTGTCCAGATCCTTCATATAAATGGGCTTACCGTATTCAATGACTACGGTGGCCTTTTTTATTTTCGGAAAATGGTCTTCGAATACCGCAGCGGAGTTCACGATGGTCATGGGAATGATGGGAACTCCTGCCTTCTCTGCAATCTTAAAGCTGCCCTCGTGGAAAGGAAGGAAAGTATCCTTCGTCTTATTCCGGGTGCCCTCCGGGAAGATACAGATGGAGATACCGTTTTTCGCTTTTTCGATGGCCTGCAGGATCGTCTTAAGCCCTGCCTTGATATCCTGACGATCCAGGAAGAGACAGTGGAGATTCTTCATCCAGATGTTGAGCAGGGGCCATTTCAGCATTTCTTTTTTGGCAATGTAACCGGTCGGTCTGGGAACACGGACATAGGTCAGCACCACATCGAAAAAGCTGCGGTGATTGCCCACGTACAGCACAGCGGTGTTGGTGGGAATGTTTTCCTCGCCGATGGCAATGACTTTCGTACCGGACAGGCGGATCACCCAGCGGAACGCCCAGTTGACGATGGCAAGAGAACTGCGGTCCTTAAGACCGGGGTTGAATTTGCCGATGATCCATTCCGCCAGCATCAGCGGTGTGGACAGGATCAGGAACAATACAACAAATAATACAACGAAGATAAAACGGATCATAAAAACCTCTTTCTAACTCATTATTTTGCGATAAACAGAACGCCAAGGGTTCCGGGACCGCAATGGCTGGATACAACACCGCCGGCTCTGGTCTCCAGGATCTCGTTAAAGATTCCCAAACTTTCCAGATAGGAGCGGACCGCTTCCACGATCTCCCGGTCGCAGCCGGAATGGGTGATAAAGACTCTGTCGGGAACGGCATTCTTCAGATCCTCTTCCATGTCTTTGGTGTAGGAGAGGATGACAGAGCCTAACTTGCCGCGGTATTTTTTGGAGGCATCCATGGCACCGTCCACCACGACAATCCGGGGATGGAGCTTTAACATACCGCCTGCCAGAGCTGCTACCGCATTGCATCTGCCGCCGCGATAGAGATAGGTCAGAGTATCCACAACGAAACTTGCGCGGACCTTCGGGCGGATCGCCTCGATAGCAGAGACAATCTCAGCGGACGATTTTCCCCCGGAGGATAAAATGGCTGCCTGAATGACCTGCAGACCAATACCGGTGGACAGGTTCGCGGAGTTGATGACTGTGACCTTATCGGAAGCTTCCAGCTCTTCCGCTGCCAGTCGCATGACGTTACCGGAGGTGGACATGCTGTCGGAGATGGAGAAACAGATGATCTCCCGTCCTTCGTCCAGGAACGGTTTCATGACTTCCATAGCCTCGGTCAGGGCAGGTGCGGATGTCTTGGGTGTGGTCTTATTTTCATCGGACCAGCGGAAAATATCCTCCGGGGTGATATCCACACCGTCACGGTATTCGTCCTCGCCTAATAAAATGTGCAGAGGCAGAATAGTAATGTCATATTTTTCCACTAATTCTTTTGACAGATCACAGGTACTGTCAGAGATGATCTTAACTGTCTGTGCCATAGAATCTACCTTCCTTTTCCATATTACAATTTATTTTTATCCTTACTTTCATTCACCTTTTGCAATCTGTCTTGCTACATAGACACCGCTGGCGGATGCGTGGGACAGGGAATGGGTCACACCGCTGCCGTCGCCGATGATGTACAGACCCTTGTGGCAGCTTTCGAGATGTTCGTCCAGTTCCACTTCCATATTATAGAATTTGACTTCCACACCGTAGAGCAGGGTATCGTCATTGGCGGTACCGGGAGCGATTTTGTCCAGTGCGTAGATCATTTCGATGATGCCGTCCAAGATACGCTTGGGCAGCACCAGACTTAAGTCACCGGGGGTCGCGGCCAGAGTAGGCTCCACCATGCCTTCGGCAATACGTTTTGCATTACTGCGTCGGCCTCTCATCAGATCGCCGAAACGCTGTACGATGACACCGCCGCCCAGCATGTTGGAGAGGCGGGCGATGCTTTCACCGTAGCCGTTGCTGTCCTTGAAGGGCTCGGAGAAATGCTTGGCAACCAACAGAGCAAAGTTGGTGTTCTCGGTCTGCTTGTCGGCGCCTTCGTAGCTGTGCCCGTTAACGGTGACGATGCCGTTGGTGTTCTCATTTACGACGATACCGTGAGGATTCATACAGAAAGTACGCACGGAATCCTCGAATTTCTCGGTACGGTATACGATTTTGCTCTCATACAGTTCATCGGTCAGATGGGAGAAGATGACTGCGGGAAGCTCCACGCGGACACCGATGTCCACACGGTTGGACTTGGTGTTGATGTCCAGATCCTTACAGATCTGCTCCATCCATTTGCTGCCGCTTCGACCTACGGAGATGATGCACTTATCACAGTCATAGGATTCGTTCTCACAGCAGATGCGGTAACCGCTCTCTATGGTCTCCACGGTCTTCACCGGAGTATCGAAATAGAAGGTTACCTTATCCTTCAGTTCTGCGTACAGATTCTCCAGTACGATAAAGTTGATATCGGTACCTAAGTGACGCACGGAAGCGTCTAAGAGGTTTAACTTATTTTGCATGCAGATCTTTTTAAAAGAGGTGCCTGCGGTGGAGTACAGCTTCGTGCCCTCACCGCCAAACTTCATATTGATATCATCCACATATTTCATCAGATCGATGGCCTGACTTTTGCCAATGTATTCGTATAAAGTGCCGCCGAAAGCGTTGGTGATGTTGTATTTGCCGTCGGAAAAAGCGCCTGCACCGCCGAAACCGCTCATGATGGAACAGCTCTTACAGTTGATGCAGCTCTTTATCTTGTCACCGTCGATGGGACAGTGGCGCTTCTCCAGGGGATGACCGGACTCGAAAACGGCGATTTTCAGGTCGGGATTCTGCTGTACCAGTTCGTAAGCGGAGAAGATACCGCCGGGACCGGCACCGATAATGATTACGTCATATTTCATAGGGAAAGGTTCCTTTCTTAGTGTTCTCTTTTCTCTTCGGTAAAACCAAAAACATCCAAAATATAGTATAGCACATTATTAGAGAAAAAGGGGAATAGAAATATAGCAAAATATGTGATAAAATCATAAATTACAGGCTGTTTGGAAAGGGTTTGTGAAATGGAAGCAACAGATCTACTTCTGCGGCATGCCCTTTTTCATGCTGTACAATTACGGAGCTGCTATTCTACATGCCGTGGGAGATACGAAGAGCCCCCTGTTGTTTTTGATCATCTCGGGAGCCATTAACGCAGTGCTAAACCTGTTCCTGGATCGAAGCTGGAAATCCGGTGGGAGTATCTGCTGCAGTCCTCGGTGAATTCCTTCGGATCCATTGCCATGGCGGGATACACGGCGCCGGGAAGAAAAAACGTATGGACAGAGTGCTGATCGACTGCATGATCCTGTCCATCATCGGAACGGTAGGTACGAGAATCTTCTGTATCTACGGGGTGTTCCCGTCGCACCGGTCACTGATGGTACTGTTTTTATCCTATCCGGCTTCCTGGACTGTGACCATACTTTTGCAGGCAGTGTGTTTCTATTTTGTAAGGAAAAAAGTACACAGTACCATGCCGCAGGAAGAAACATAAGAATATAAGACAGATGGTTACCGGGCGTGGAAGACCCGTGACTGCAAGCGATATACAGATAGAGAATTGAGGGATAATATGTTAGCTGAATTAAAGAAGAAATATATCGGAGACTGGGATTTTTACCGCAGATATCTGCTGCTGGCGATCCCGATGATCCTGCAGAATGCCATTACCAATCTGGTAAGCTTTTTAGATAATATCATGGTGGGACAGCTGGGTACGGAGCAGATGTCCGGCGTCGCCATCGTGAACCAGCTGATCTTTGTATACAATCTGGCGATCTTCGGAGCCGTATCCGCAGCCAGCATCTTCGGTGCCCAGTACTTCGGCAAGGGCAACCACAAGGGACACATGTATTCCTTCCGGTTTAAGCTGTATGCCACGCTGCTGGTGACCGGCGGGGCAATATTGCTGTTCCTTACCAAAGGTTCCGCGCTGGTCTCTCTGTATCTGACGGATACGGTGGGAAACGGTGCCACGGATGTCGCACTGAAATACGGTCTGGAATATCTGGCAATCATGATGGTGGGGCTGATTCCCTTTGCTGTGAACCAGTCTTATGCTACGAATATCAAGGAGACCGGACAGACCTTTATTCCCATGCTTGCCAGTTTCGTGGCGGTGGGAAGTAATGCGCTGTTAGATTATCTGTTGATCTTCGGTATCGGACCTTTTCCGGAGCTGGGCGTGCGGGGAGCTGCATTGGCTACGGTGATCGCCCGTTATATCGAGGCACTGATTGTGGTGATCTGGGCACATATGCACCGGGCGAAGAACCGTTATCTGGAGGGTGCCTATACCGGCTTTGGCATTCCTTTTGCGGAGTTGAAAGTGATCCTCGTCAAGGGCTTCCCGTTAATGGTGAACGAGGTGCTGTGGGCAGCGGGAATGACTACCGTGACCCAGTGCTATTCCGTCAGAGGTCTGGACGTGGTGGCGGGATTAAATATTGCCTCCACCATTACGAACCTGTTCAATATTGTGTATCTCCAGCTGGGATCCTGCATCAGCATCGTGGTGGGACAGTATCTGGGAGCCGGCAAATTGGAGGATGCCAAGGACGCGGACAACAAGATGATCGTATTCAGCGTCTTCTGCTGTGTGATCATGGCGGCACTGATGTTTGTGGTAGGAGGATTTTTCCCCGGCATTTACAATACTTCAGAAGAGATCAAGGAGCTGGCAACGCAGTTCATCGCAGTCTCGGCAATCATCATGCCATTTTGCGCTTTCAGCCATGCGTCCTATTTTACCCTGCGTTCCGGCGGCAAGACGGTGGTGACCTTCTTGTTTGATTCGGTGTTTACCTGGGTGATCGTGGTGCCTGCGGCATATCTGCTGGCGCATTTCACCGGACTGGGAATCGTAAGCATTTATTTCCTGGTGCAGGGTACGGAGATGATCAAGGTGATCATCGGTTACCTGATGGTGAAGAGTAATGTCTGGGTGGTACAGATGGTATAGGTATTTTATTGATCGTAGGAGCCCCGTTTGTGGGCATATGTAAGATTTAACGAACGGTCTCCAACAGATACTGCAGCATGGTCTGGGACACCACGGAGTTGGCAGTCTTGGAGAATGCCAGTCCCAGCGTACGGTGACAGCGGGGAGATGGTGACCCCTAATCCGTTCCGGACGAAGGAAATGATCAGGGTATCGTCCCGGAAACTGTAAGAAATCTTCGGACGGATGGGACATTTTGTCAGAAGATGCTGGATATCGTTATCACATCCCGGGGTCTCGATGATCATAGGATATTCAAACAACTCCGGCAGGGTGATGCTGTCTTTTTCCGCCAGAGGATGCCCCTCGGGGAACACGGCACATAAGGGATCGTCAAGCAGTGGATAAAAGGTCAGATCATCCGCCACAATGGAGGATAAAAATCCGCAGTCTACCTGCCCGTGAATGATCCAGTCCCGGATCTCATCGTAATTGCCATCAAAAATTTCTACGTCCACCTTCGGATAATTTTCCCGGAAAAAATGAACCACGTCCGGCATCCATAGGGCGGTGATGTTGGAAAAACTGCCGACCCGCAGTTTCCCTTCAATTTTATTGTTGATATTGAAGGCTGCCTGGCGCAGCTTGTCCTTTTGTTCTTTCATGATTTCACCCCGAAAATTTATGAGTCAGCTTTTTTATCTTAAGCTCACGAATTCGTGCTTCGCACTCTACATCCTGCTTCGCAGGATATTCGTTCACTAATGAAACTTATACATACCAGTAAAAACATTCGTTTTACTGATAGTATAACACATAGTATCCTCATGTCATAAGTGTTTTAAGGAATCGGACAAGAAACAACTTGTTAGCAGAAGCATACAAGTTGTAAAATAGTAATATCGAATTGTATTCAATGACAGGAGGTATTACTTATGTTACAGACGAAAAATTATCAATTCTGGTTTTGTACGGGATCACAGGACTTGTATGGGGACGAGTGCCTGGCGAAGGTAGCGGAGCATTCCCACAAGATCGTGGATGCTCTGAACGCTTCCGGCGTATTACCCTATGAAGTGGTATGGAAGCCGACGTTAATTACCAACGAACTGATCCGCCGTACCTTTAATGAAGCGAATCTGGATGAAAACTGCGCCGGTGTCATCACCTGGATGCACACCTTCTCTCCGGCGAAGTCCTGGATCCTGGGACTGCAGGAGTATCGCAAGCCTCTGCTGCATTTCCACACCCAGTTCAACGAGGAACTGCCCTATGACACCATCGACATGGATTTCATGAACGAGAATCAGTCTGCTCACGGCGACAGAGAGTACGGTCATATTGTGACCCGTATGCGCATGGAACGTAAGGTTGTGGTAGGTCACTGGTCTGACCCGATCGTACAGGGCAAGATCGCATCCTGGATGCGCACCGCAGTCGGCGTAGTGGAGAGCAGCCATATCCGTGTCATGCGTGTGGCTGACAACATGCGTAACGTAGCGGTAACCGAAGGCGACAAGGTAGAGGCACAGATCAAGTTCGGCTGGGAAGTGGATGCTTACCCCGTAAATGAGATCGCAGAGAGCGTAGATGCTGTCTCCGCATCCGATGTCAATGCACTGGTAGACGAGTACTACGAGAAATACAATATTTTATTAGAGGGAAGAGACCCCGGAGAGTTCAAAAAGCATGTGGCAGTACAGGCACAGATCGAACTGGGATTTGAGCGTTTCCTGGAAGAGAAGAATTACCAGGCAATCGTTACCCACTTCGGAGATCTGGGTGCACTGAAGCAGCTGCCCGGCCTGGCTATCCAGAGACTGATGGAGAAGGGCTACGGCTTCGGCGCCGAGGGCGACTGGAAGGTAGCCGCTATGGTACGCCTGATGAAGATCATGACTGCAGGCATGAAGGATGCCAAAGGTACCTCCATGCTGGAAGATTATACCTACAACCTGATCAAGGGTAAGGAAGGTATTCTGGAAGCACATATGCTGGAGATCTGCCCCACTATCGCGGACGGTCCCATCAGCATCAAGTGCCAGCCCCTGTCCATGGGAGACAGAGAAGATCCCGCCAGACTGGTATTTACTTCCAAGGAAGGACACGGTATCGCTACTTCCATGATTGATCTGGGCAATCGTTTCCGCCTGATCATCAACGATGTAAACTGCAAGAAAGTGGAGAAGCCCATGCCGAAGCTTCCCGTAGCGACGAACTTCTGGACCCCAGAACCGGATCTGTACACCGGTGCGGAAGCCTGGATCCTGGCAGGCGGTGCACACCATACCGCATTTACTTACGATCTGACCGCAGAGCAGATGGGTGACTGGGCAGCCATGATGGGCATTGAGGCGGTCTACATCGACAAGGATACGAAGATCCGCAACCTGAAGAGGGACCTGATGCTGGGAGAAGTATTCTACCGCTAAATTTTTCTACCCGAAGGACCTGTTTTCATGTATAATAGAAAACAGTGATGCAGAGAACGAAACAGAGACTCTGTCTGTAGGTAGAAGAAGGGTATTGCAGAAATGTTAAAAGTGTTTTTGGTGGAGGATGAGTTTGTCATCCGCGAGGGAATCAAAAATAATATTGACTGGAAGGCTCATGGTTATGAGTTCTGTGGGGAGGCCGGCGACGGAGAGCTGGCTTACCCCGTGATCCAGAAATTACGTCCGGATATCGTGATCACCGATATCCGGATGCCGTTTAT
>ERZ808240.1254-NODE-1254-length-31915-cov-18.420433_pt1 | contig 31915 bp, 22 predicted proteins | sample MGYA00521084_ERZ808240 | MGnify/ENA primary metagenome ERZ808240 (study PRJEB31516, sample SAMN03275571) | gut metagenome | biome: mammalia-associated habitat; material: feces | host: Papio cynocephalus | place: Kenya | collected 2012-08-06 ... | reverse complement strand
AGGCAATGATATCGAATTCCAGGTGTGAGGAGTTTCGCACACCTGGGAGGGCGGGATGGCACGGAAAAGAGATCCCTGGCACGGGGAGGGCGATGTGGCCACCCAGAGGGCGGAGCGGGGCACAATGTCGAGGCATTGGAACAGTGGGAAGGGGAAAACAGGGCGGTGTGGCTTCGGCAAAGAGGCGAGAGACTTGGTCGCGACAAAATGACAACAGGGGCCACAGGCACGTGGAAAGGCGTTGTTGAAATCATTGTGGAAAAAATTGGAAAGAGGTGGAATAAAATGGAAAAATATTCCTAACTTTGTGACCAAGCGTGAAAGACGATAACTTATGATCACATTCATCGGAGAATATTCAGGCAAGATTGACGACAAAGGGAGAGTGGTTTTCCCTTCGCCGTTCAAGTCGCTGATGCCTTCCGAGGGAGATCAAAGGTTTGTCATAAAGAAGGACATCTTCGAGGAATGCCTTGAGATGTACACCTTTGAGGAATGGGTGCGCCAGTCCGAGGAGGTCAAGTCAAAGTTGAATTTCTTTAATCGTGCTCACGCCGCTTTCTGGAGAGAGTACATGCGTGACCGGGCGATTGTCGAACCGGACGCGAAACTCGGACGCATCTCGATCCCCAAGAAGCTTTTGGAATCAATTGGTGTAACGAAAGAGGTAGTCTTCTCGGGCAACGATTACAAGATCGAGATCTGGGCCAAAGAGAAATTCGAGGCCAGCGGAATCTCAAACGAAGAATTCTTGAATATCGCCGGACAACTATCTCAGGAGAGGTAGGAGGGCCGGACGATGTCAGAATACCACACACCAGTGATGCTTGACGAGAGCATATCCGCTCTTGTCACCAATCCTTCAGGAACTTACGCCGATGTCACATTCGGGGGCGGTGGTCACACCGCCGAACTACTTTCACGCTTAAACGAAGACGGTCACGTCATCGCCTTCGATCGTGACAGCGACGCCATAAACAACAGGATAGACGACCCAAGGCTCACTATGGTGCGGGCCGATTTCCGGTTCATACGCAATTTCGTCCTCAATGAGGCGCATGAGACCACAGACGAAACGCTCAAGAAAAAACTCACAAACGGCCTGGACGGCATTCTGGCCGACCTCGGAGTCTCCTCCCACCAGTTCGACACAGCGGAGAGAGGATTCTCCTTCCGCTACGACGCCCCTCTGGACATGAGGATGAACCGAGAGGGCGGGAAGACAGCCGCGGATGTGGTCAAGGAATATTCACAGGAAGACCTTGAGAGGATATTCCGCATCTACGGCGAGGTGGACAACGCCCGCAAGGTGGCCCAACTGATCGTCTCCGCAAGGGACAAGGGCAGCATCGGCACCACCGGTGAGCTTGACGAAGCCATCAAAGCAGCGCTTCCGAAATTCGCTGAGCATAAATACCTTGCAAAAGTCTATCAAGCCCTCAGGATTGAGGTGAACCACGAGATGCGTTCTCTGGAGAAATTCCTCGAAGGAGCCGCCGACACCCTCAGACCAGGCGGCAGACTTGTTGTGATCACCTACCACTCTTTGGAGGACAGGATGGTGAAGAATTTCATCAGGACCGGAAGGGCTGACGGCAAGGAGGATAAGGATGTGTTCGGGAATATTCACGCTCCGCTGAAAGCCGTGAACCGCAAGCCTATCCTGCCTCGGGAGGACGAGATTGCCGCGAACACCAGAGCGAGGAGCGCGAAATTGAGGATCGTCGAAAAGATTGAAGGAGGAAAAGAGTTATGACGGAGCTGAGAAAATGGAAATTCTCCGACATCCTGATGTGGCTCAGGAACGCGGCGCTGGCGACTATCAAAGGTGAGTTTCTGCTGAGGATGCATGCCAGCCGCTATTTCATACACATCATCTACACGTTCTTCCTCTTCTGGGTCAGCATCTGGCTGAGTCTCAGGATAGAGAAGACGATGACACGCGTGGAGGAAAACAGAAAGGCCCTTGCGGATGTGGAGATATACCACGCGCAAAAGACCGTGGAGCTCGCAAGCCTCTCGAAGATGAGCAGGATACGGGCCATGGTGGAGGAATCAGGATCGAAATTGACAATGCCGGAGAAGCCGGCTGACAGAATAAAATAAGGACAAGGATGGCTACGCCGAAACAGAACACGACAAAGAAGGAACGGGACAGGATCGGGCTGATTCTGTACTGCTTCTATGCTTTTGTGCTGGTGGTCGGCCTGGCCGTTATCGGCAGGATGGCCTACATCCAGTGGTTCTGGAGACTGGACAAGGATGTGGAGAGGTTCTTTATTCCACCCAGCACAAGGAGCGTGATAGAGCCCGACCGAGGCGCCATCATCGGATGTGACGGAAAACTTCTGGCCATATCGACCCCGATGTACCAACTTTACATGGACTGTACCGTGCTCAAGAACGAGTTCAAGAGCAAGAAAGGCAAGACCGACAGTCTTGAGAACAATTGGCTCGCGAAGGCCAAAGCGTTCTCGGAGGGCCTAGCTGCCGAAATCGGAGGCAATTCCGGAGACTATTACAGGATGATAGCGAACGGAAGAAAGAATGGCGATCGTTACATGAAGTTGACCGGAGACATCGACAGGGGCACACTTCTGAGGTTGAAAGCACTGCCGCTCATGAAAGACGGACAGTACAAGAGCGGGGTCATCGTGCGTAAAAAGGACTCGCGACAGTACCCTTACGGGGCTCTGGCCCGAAGGACGATCGGTTACGTGAAAGACAACCGTAACTCTAACGGAAACAACCACATAGGCCTTGAAGGCAAATACGATTACGCACTTCACGGAAAGGAAGGCGAAATCTGGCTCAGGCCAACGGACAACAGGGAGAAGATTCAGAACTACGACAGCACCTACGTCAAACCCGAGGACGGTCTTGACGTGAGGACGACTCTTGACATAACTCTTCAGGACATCGTCGACAAGGCAATGAGGAAGCAGATGGCGGCCAACCCAAAGATCGCGGAGGGCTGCGCGGTTTTCATGGATGTCAAGACCGGAGCGATCCGCTCAATGGTCAACCTGACGAAGAACCCTAAGGACAGCAGTCTGAACGAAGTTTACAATATGGCGATAGGATTCGGAGCGGAGCCAGGGTCAGTGTTCAAGTCAACGACCTTGATGACAGCCATCGAGGATGGCTTTGTCAAGTCACTGGACGATGTGATACCGATGAACAATGGAGTGATTCCGGGCTACCCTAGAGACGAGCACATCAATGGCAACGGAGAAATCTCGATCCTTCACGGCTTTGAGATCTCGTCCAATTATGTGTTCAGATACCTTGCGGTGAAGAACTACGCCGACAATCCAAAGAGATTCCTCGACAAGCTGTACATGTACAAACTCGGGCAGGCTTTCGATTTCGATCTGGAAGGCCTTCAGGAGCCGGTCCTCCCGTCTCCTGACTCCAAACAATGGAGTGCCACCGATTTGGGCTCGACCGCCATCGGATACTCGATCAAGGAGACTCCGCTGCACATCCTGACATTCTACAACGCGATCGCCAACAAGGGCCGGATGATGAAGCCTTACCTGGTTGAGAGCATCGAGAAGAACGGGGTGGTAAAGACAAAAAAGGGGCCGAGCGTGCTGAATGCCTCCATCTGCTCAAAAGCCACGGCCGACACCATGCTCAGGGCAATGAGGGCCGTCACTTCAGAAGGAACAGCCACAAGGCTGAAAGGAGCAAAGCTGAAAGTCGCCGGAAAGACCGGTACGTCAAGACAGGTTCTCAGCGGAGAGGAGATCAAGGAATACGGGATGACGAACCCTTATGTCACGAAGGATGGGAGTTATCACAATCTGGCGACATTCGTCGGTTTCTTTCCTGTCGAGAATCCGAAATACAGCGCCATCATCTGCATGAAGTCGGATCTGATAAAGGGCAGCCTGTACGGTGGCGTGGGTCCAGCGTCGGCGATGCGCGAGATTGTGGACGCGATCTACACCCTTGACCCTGAGTGGGGCGAGGAAATAACCGACAACGGAAAAGTCCCGGTGATGAACGCTGGGGAAGAACTCGCGGTGCGGCCGGACACAAAGAATCCAATTGTGCCCGACATCATGGGGCTAGGGCTCAAGGACGCGATGTTCATCATAGAGAACAGTGGGTTGAGGTGTTCATATTCAGGGACAGGGCACGTCACATCCCAAAATCCTAAGGCCGGGACGAAAGTCGCTGATGGTTCAACTATAACATTCACTTTGAAATGAAACTGGAAAACATCATAAAAAACGCCGGTGTCATCGAGGTGCGAGGAAGCCGCGACATCGAAATCACAGACATCTGCAACGACTCCAGGACGGTCACTCCCGGAGCCATATTCATTGCCGTGAAAGGTCATGACAGCGACGGGCACGCCTACATCGGAAAGGCACTCGCGTCCGGTGCGGCGGCGATTGTGTACGAGGACGAAGAGGCTCTCAAGAAAGCGGCTTCTGAATATTCAGGCAGCGCCCCGGTCCTTGTGAAGGTCGGGAACTCACGCCATGCGGTCGCGATGATGGCTGCGGATTTTTTTGGCAACCCTTCCAGAAAACTCAATCTTGTAGGCATCACGGGAACCAACGGGAAGACCACTACGGTGACTCTGCTCTATCGCCTTTTCATGGCGCAAGGCTACAACTGCGGACTACTTTCCACGATAGCCAACTACGTGGGTATCAAACGTATAGAAACAACCAACACGACAGCGGATCCTATCACGATCAACCGGCTTATGAGCGAGATGGCGGATGCAGGATGCGAGTTCTGCTTCATGGAAGTCAGCTCGATCGGTGTGGAGCAGGAACGCATCGCCGGTCTTGACTTCAAGGTCGGGATATTCTCTAACCTCACCCATGACCACCTCGACTATCACAAGACTTTCGCTGAATATCTCCGCTGCAAGAAGCTGTTCTTCGACAATCTTCCGGCCACGGCCACGGCGATCACCAACATCGATGACAAGAACGGCGAGGTAATGGTACAGAACACCAAGGCGAAAGTGGTGAGATATTCATGCAGAAGCATCGCTGACCACACGTGCCGCATCATGGAGGAGACCTTCGAGGGGATGCTCCTGAAGATCGACGGGCGCGAAACATGGACCCGGCTCATCGGGCAGCACAACGCCTACAACATCCTCGCGGTCTACAGCACCGCGATCGCGTTGGGAGCGGCTCCTGAAGAGACCTTGGTGGCAATCAGCAAACTGGAATCAGCTCCCGGACGGCTTGAGGTCATAAGAGGGCCGAGAAATATTTCTGTCGTCATCGACTACGCCCACACCCCGGACGCGATGGAGAACGTCCTCAAGACTCTCAAGGACATCGATGGCGGAAAAGAATTGATCTGCCTGTTCGGATGCGGAGGCGACAGGGACAAGACCAAGAGGCCGGAAATGGCGAAAGTCGCCGAGGACTATGCAGACAAGATTGTGGTCACATCCGACAACAGCCGCACGGAGAGGACGGAAGACATTATGGATGACATCCGCAAAGGATTCAGTTCCAAAGGTCTGGCGAAAGCGATTTTTATTGCCGACAGGAAGGAGGCGATCAGGACGGCGATCATGTTCGCGAAGGCCGGAGCGGTCATCCTGCTCGCGGGCAAAGGTCATGAGACATACCAGATAATCGGAACCGAGCACCGCCATTTCGATGAGCGCGAGGTGGTTGCCGAGGTGTTCAACATTATAAGCGGCGAATAGGAGGGAAAAGCGATGATCTACCATCTTTTTGAATATCTAAGGCAATACGACATTCCTGGACAGGGGCTTTTCACCTACCTGTCCTTCAGGGCCATGCTTGCCAGTGTCACTGCGATGCTTCTTTCGTTTTTCGCAGGGCGCAGGATCATCAGATGGCTTCAACGCAGGCAGATTGGAGAGACTATCCGTGACCTCGGACTGGAAGGCCAGCTGCAGAAGAAGGGCACGCCGACAATGGGCGGAATCATCATCATCATGGCGATACTGGTCCCGGTCCTGCTGTTCTGCAATCTCAGGAACATCTACATCCAGCTCCTTATCCTGACCACGGTGTGGTGTGGGGCGCTCGGTTTCGCCGATGATTACATCAAGGTCTTCAAGCACAACAAGGAAGGGCTGCACCCGAAGGTCAAACTTGTCTGCCAGTTGCTTCTCGGACTGGTCATCGGGCTAACGGTGTGCTTCAGCGACGACATCGTCGTCCGCGAGAAAGTTCCGGTCCGGCCAGGCGTGGCGAACGTCGTTGAGCAGGGCAACAGCAGTTCCCTGAACGTTGACTCCGAGACTCTTGTGGCGCAGGACTCCGGTTGGAAGATGGAGAACGTGATAAAAAGCACAAAGACCACCATTCCGTTCGTGAAGGATCATGAATTCGACTACAAATGCTTTTCCCCGTTCAAAGGCAGGTGGGGATGGTACTGCAAATGGGCGGTGTACGTGCTGATGATCGTGGTTGTGATCATGGCCTGCTCCAACGGTACGAACCTGACCGACGGAATGGACGGTCTCGCCGCGGGGACGAGCGCGATAGTCGGGGTCGTTCTTGGCATACTGGCATGGTTGGGAGGCAACCTGATCAATTCCGACTATCTTAACATAATGTACATCCCGGGGAGCGGCGAGATAGCCATCTTCATGTCGGCCTTCGTGGGCGCGTTGATGGGCTTTCTGTGGTACAACTCCTACCCGGCGCAAGTGTTCATGGGAGACACCGGCAGCCTCACGATTGGTGGCATAATCGGCGTGAGCGCCGTGCTGATGAGGAAGGAATTGCTGCTTCCGATCCTTTGCGGGATATTCCTCGTGGAGTCTCTTTCGGTCATCATGCAGAGGACGTACTTCAAGTACACGAAGAAAAAATACGGTGAGGGCAGGAGGATATTCAAGATGACGCCTCTGCACCACCACTATCAAAAGGAAGGCATCCCGGCGTTGATCAGCAGACCGGAGCATGCCATCCCGGAAGCAAAGATCGTGACAAGGTTCTGGCTCATCGGAGTCATCCTGGCGGTCACCACACTGGCACTGTTGAAGATTAGATAATTTTATGAATATGAGCAGAATTGTAGTTTTGGGAGGCGCGGAAAGCGGGGTCGGAGCCGCTGTTTTGGCCAAGGTGAAAGGATTCGATGTGTTCCTTTCCGACTACGGAAAGATTTCTGAACACTTCGCGGACGAACTTCGCAAATGGGACATCAGTTTCGAGGAGGGACACCACACGGAGAACCTCATCCTGAACGCTGACGAGGTGATCAAGAGCCCGGGAATCCCGAGCACCGCTCCTATCATCAAGAAGATCGAGGAGAAGGGAATCCACATCATCTCCGAGATCGAGTTCGCGGGCCGCTACGACACCGCGAAAAAGATCTGCATCACAGGAAGCAACGGAAAGACCACCACCACATCATTGATCTACTACCTGCTTCAGAACGCCGGCCTCAACGTCGGCCTCGGCGGAAACATAGGCAAGAGCTACGCCTATCAGGTGGCGACGGAGCGCTTCGACTATTACGTCTTGGAAATCAGCAGTTTCCAGCTAGACAACTGCTACGATTTCCGTCCGGACATCGCCATCATCACCAACATCACACCCGACCATCTGGACCGCTACGACTACCAGATGGAGAACTACGTGAAGGCAAAGTTCCGCCTCACGCAGAATCTCAGGCCAGAAGACTGCTTCATCTTCGACTCCGACGACGAGATCACCATCGAACATCTGAACAAGATCATCATTTCCGCCAAACGCTTGCCGTTCACCCAGAAGGCAGAGGTCAAGCAGGGCGCGTACCTCAAGGACGACAAGATCGTCGTGAAGTACGGCGAGGATGAATGCGACATATTCCTGAAAGAGCTCGCCCTTGGCGGCAAGCACAACATCTACAACTCGATGGCCGCCGCGCTCGCCGCGAAGGCATCGGGAATCGACAACAAGACCATCCGTGAGTCTCTGGCCACGTTCCAACCTATCGAACATCGGCTCGAACCTGTGCTGAGCATCAAGGACGTGCTGTACATCAACGACTCCAAGGCCACAAATGTGGACGCCGCATGGTACGCGCTCGAATGTCAGAAGAGACCGGTCGTGTGGATTGTCGGCGGCACCGACAAGGGCAACGACTACGAAGTCCTCAAACCTCTGGTCAAGGATAAAGTCAAGGCGATTGTCTGCATGGGTCTGGACAACCACAAGTTCCACGAGGCGTTCGGGGAGATTGTGGGCAAAGACAGGATCGTGGACACAAAATCAGCCGAAGAGGCTGTCAAGGCTGCCAGCGGATTCGCCGAGGCCGGAGATGTCGTGCTGCTCAGCCCGTGCTGCGCGAGCTTCGACCTCTTCACCTGCTACGAGGACAGAGGCGAAAAGTTCAAGGAAGCGGTGAGAAGACTCTAAAAGATCAATGAATATGGCCGAGGCTGCAAAGAAAAAGAAAACTCTCTGGAACTTCGTGGATTCCCTCGAAGGAGACAAGGTTGTGTGGATGATTGTCATCCTGCTCATCCTGTTCTCCATAGTGGCCATATTCTCCTCAACCTCACTGCTGGCTCTCCAGCAGCACACCACCAGGATGGCGATCATCAGCGAGCAGCTCGTCTTGTCTCTGGCAGGGCTGGGAGTGATTGTTCTCTGCTGCTGCATCAAGAAGATTGGATTCTTCAGGATAGTCTCACAACTGGGCTATGCGGTTTCCATAGGTCTGCTGTCGATTCTGGCGCTTCAAATCTCCGCCGGCCCGATCAAAGCCCTCTATATCAACCACGCCTGGCGAATCGTGTCCGTATTCGGTTTTCAGGTCCATGTTTTCGAGGTCGTGAAGGTGGCGATGATCATGTACCTGGCGTGGGCAGTCAACTCATTCCGGAATGACAGTTTCACATTGGCCAATCTGTTGGGAAAGAAGTATCCTTTCTGGAACAAACCGATAGTCAAAAAGATAACTTACATCTATTTCCCGATATTCAGTGTCTGCGTGTTCCTGATGGTAGGCAGCCTGTCCAGCACCTTGTTCATCGGGGCTATAATGTTCACCACCATCCTTATAGGAGGGATAAGTGTCAGGGAACTGATCATCCCCGGGTTGGCCGCCGTCGTGTTGCTGGCAGGCTGCATCGGACTGAACTCATGCTTCGACGCCGGCAAAAAACCGTTCCCGCATCTGGACTCGGCCCTCAACAGGATCACGGAGAACGGCATTGAGGAAAATCTCAGGATCATCCGCGAGAGCCCGCAGAACAGTCAGGAGTTCCAGGATGCTCTGGACAAGGTAAAACAGCCTATCAGCGCGAAGATAGCGATCCATGAAGGCGGGTTCTTCGGCAAGGGGCCGGGACGAAGCACGCAGAGATATGTGGTTCCGATCATGTTCGAGGACTACATGTTCAGTTTCGTGGTCGAGGAGTACGGGATGCTCGGTGGGATATTCATCATCATCCTCTACATCAGCCTTTTGGCCAGAGGCTCGATCATAGTCAGAAACTGCGACAACCATTTCGCCAAGACAGCGGTGGCGGGTCTCGTGCTGTTGATCACCGGGCAGGCCATGATGCACATCGCCATCAACTGTGACATGGGGCCGCTCACGGGGCAGACCCTTCCGATGATCAGTCACGGAAACTCCTCGTTCCTGATGTTCAGTCTTGCGTTTGGAATCATACTGTCAATCAGCAAGATGGCAAAGAGGAAAATCGACAGGGAAGCAGCAAAGGCAGCCCCTCTGGTCGACAGGGAGATAAAGGACGAGGTCAGCGGCGGGCTGGATGATCTGGACCGGATGGAAAGCGGACTTACAGAAGATTTTGCCGCGCAAGAGGATGATGGCGGCATGCCTGTGCACGAGAATGACATCCCGGACTACGGGATGGATGACCATAACAATGAATAGTATCATGGAGCATAAAGCATTGAGAGTCATAATAAGCGGAGGCGGCACCGGGGGGCACATCTTCCCGGCCGTCTCGATCGCGAACAAACTGAAGGAACTGAATCCGGAGACGGAGATCCTGTTTGTGGGCGCGGAGGGCAAGATGGAGATGGAGAAGGTTCCCGCGGCCGGCTACAGGATTGTCGGGCTGCCGATTGTCGGACTGCAAAGGCAATTGAGCCTAAAGAACATCCTCAACGACCTTTGCGTGCCGTTCAAAGTGGTCGCCAGTGTGCTCAAGGCAAAAAGGATCATAAAGGAGTTCAAGCCTCAGGTCGCCATCGGAGTCGGAGGATACGCCAGCGCTCCCCTGCTCTGGGCGGCGACAGGAATGCATATTCCAGCTCTCATCCAGGAGCAGAACGGGTTCGCGGGACTGACCAACAAGAAACTCGGAAGCAGGGTGCAGTGCATCTGTGTCGCCTACGAGGGTATGGAAAGGTTCTTCCCTGCCGACAGAATCGTCATGACGGGAAATCCTATCAGAAGCATCATCGTTCCCGCCACTCCGGAAATGAAGGCCGAAGGAGTCAAGGAATATGGTCTCGACCCTGCCAGAAAGCACATATTCATTGTGGGAGGAAGTCTTGGGAGCAGCCGTTTCAACCAGTGCATGAGGAAATGGATCTCGGACGGATGTCCGGGGCTGGACGGCGTGGATGTGCTGTGGCAGTGCGGAAAATACTATAAGCATGGTGTGGATGAATTCATGAAGGAGCAGAGGGAAAAGAACCCGGACGCACTCCGGCATATTCACTACTCTGACTTCATCGGAAGGATGGAACTCGCCTACGCTGCCGCGAATGTTGTGGTCTCGCGTTCCGGAGCCAGTTCTGTGTCGGAATTATGCGCCGCGCATAAAGCCGTGATATTCATTCCGTCACCTAATGTGGCCGAGGATCACCAGACTCACAACGCGATGGCTCTGGTAAAGAAAGACGCGGCGGTGCTCGTCAAGGATTCCGAGGCTATGGAGAAGATGATCCCGACTGCCCTGGAACTGCTGAAGGATCCGGGCAGAATCGCCACGCTTGAGGAGAACGCCGGAAAGATGGCTCTGCCTGACGCGGCGGGAAAGATCGCCGAAGAGGTTTATAAATTGATCAAACTTTAGAAATGTCCAAATATTCAAAGATTTATTTCATAGGAATCGGTGGCATAGGCATGAGTGCCATCGCAAGGTACTACAAATTCAAGGGGTATCCGGTCGCAGGCTACGACAGGACTCCTTCAGACTTGACCCACGCCCTTGAGAAGGAAGGAATCGACGTCCACTACAAGGACGATCCGGATTATATTCCCAAGGACGTGGCATCGACGCTTGTCGTCTATACTCCGGCCATTCCGGCTGACCTTCAGGAACTTGTCTATGTCAAAGAGCATGGTTACACACTCGTCAAGAGATCCCGTATGCTCGGCGAGTTGGCGGAAGGACAGACCTGTCTGGCGGTGGCGGGAACGCACGGAAAGACGACCACCAGCACTCTGGTCGCGCACATCCTGACCGAAAGCGGGAAAGGCTGCTCGGCTTTTCTGGGTGGTATATCCAAGAACTACGGAACCAATCTGCTGATCAGCCACACGCCTACAATCGTCGCCGAGGCTGATGAGTTCGACCGTTCGTTCCTCCAGCTGCATCCGGCGATCGCAGCGATCACGGCTATGGACGCCGACCATCTGGACATCTACGGCACACTTGAGGAATATCAGAAAGCATTCAAAGCCTTCGCCTCCCAGGTAAGCCGCACATTGATCGTGAAATACGGTCTGGACATCACTTCAGCCGACACCAAGGCCAAGATCCTGTGCTACAGCTATGACAATCCTTCGGCGGATTACCATGCCGCCAACGCCAAGCCGGACGAGACGGGGCATTACATCTTCGACCTGGTTTATCCTGGAGGTGTGATCGAAAACATCAGAGTCGGCATTCCAGGGTGGGTCAACGTGGAGAACAGCGTGGCCGCGGCGGCCATCTGCCTCTGTCACGGGGTCGCCCCGGAGGCCATCAAGGAAGCCATAGGGACATATTCAGGAGTGAAGCGCAGACTTGAGGTTCACCTCAATACCCCGAGCCTGTCCTACATCGACGACTACGCCCATCATCCAAAGGAACTGGCCTCGGCCATATCTTCCATGAGGGGGATATTCCCGGGCAGAAAGATCACGGCAATATTCCAGCCGCATCTTTTCACCAGGACGAGGGATTTCGCCGATGATTTCGCCGCCGCTTTGAGCAAGGTGGACAAACTGATTCTGTTGGACATCTATCCGGCAAGGGAGGAGCCTATCCCGGGAGTCACTTCCGAAATCATATTCGACAAGGTGACCGCCCCCGAGAAAGTGCTTCTGAAAAAAGAGGAATTGATGGCATACCTTGAGAATGAGCCGATTGATGTTCTGGCGACCTTCGGTGCCGGCAACATCGACAGGTTCATAGTCCCGATAACAAACCTGCTTGAGGAGAGATTGAAGAAATGAAAAAAGGTCTCAGGATAAGCCTCGCCGCCGCGGCGTTCTGCGCGCTCGCTCTGGTCTGCCTCGCCATCCACGGGATGAACGAGAGGCGGGTCGGCCAACTCACATGCGCCGGTGTCAAGGTGGAGTTCACGGATGATTTCAACTTCGTGACCGCCAAGGATGTGGAAGGCTATCTGGACAAGGGCTACGGCGCCTACATCGGACAGCGGCTCGACAGTGTTGACCTTCAGAAGGTCGAGAGCATCCTGGACAACAAAAGCGCCATCCTCAAGGCGGAGGCCTACACCACTCCTGACGGCTACCTTAATGTCAGAATCCGCCAGAGAGAACCTGTGGTGAGGTTCCAGAAGGACAACAACGGCTACTACGCCGACGAGAGAGGATTTCTGTTTCCTCTCCAGCGCAACTACACGTCGATGGTGCCTGTCATCGACGGCGCGGTTCCGCTAAACATCGAGAGAGGCTACAAGGGTGAGCCAAAGACCGAACCCGAAAGAAAGTGGCTGGCCGGAGTGATCGCCATGGTCAACTATATGCAGAATTCCGGAATATGGGCGGAAAACATCTGCCAGATAACGGTCAGGGAGAACGGCGATCTGGTCATGATTCCTCGGGAGGGGAAAGAGCGGTTCATCTTCGGCCTTCCCGAGGACTTCGGGAGGAAGTTCGACCTGATCAGCCGCTACTACACATCGATCCTGCCTCACAAGGGAGCCGGATCCTATTCGACAGTGAATGTTAAGTACAACGGACAGATTGTCTGCAGAAAATAGAGTAAGTGAATATGGAAGAGAGATACATAGCATCCGTTGATCTGGGCACATCAAAGCTGGCCGTCTGTGTTGCCAGGATCCAGAGTCAGAATGTGGAGGTGGTCTATTACAAGGAGTCACCCTCGCTTGGCATAAGCTACAGTTATGTCCTCAATCCCGGGAAAGTCAAATCCGTGCTGAGGATGGCAGTCAGCGAGGCGCAGCAGGCTCTAAGAATCAAAATCCAGCAAGTTGTCGTCGGATTGCCGCGCTGGTACGTGCGCCAGGAGACGGCATCAGCGAGCATTGACCGGCCCGACCCAGATGACCTGATCCAGGAAAACGAAATCAAAGAGCTGAAATCCAAGGCACTGGAATCATACCCGCTGGAAGATTCCGCCAAAGAGGTGATCTATGGAGCCGTGGCCCAGTCTTTCTCGACAGAGGATAGTTTCAGCGAGCCTGAGAACGACATCGTTGGCATGGCCGCCGAGACGCTCGAAGGCAATTTCAAGGTGTTCATCGGGAACCGGAGATATTCCTCTAACATCGACAATGTCTTCCATGATCTCGGGATAGCCATCGCCAAGAAATATTTCACTCCTGGCATCACCGCACGGGCCGTCCTCAAATCCGAGCAGATGGAAAACGGTGTGGCGCTGATCGACATCGGGGCCGGGGTAAGTTCCGTGACAATATTCAAAGACAAGATCATGCGGTTCTACGCCGCCATTCCTTTCGGAGGGAACAGCGTGACGAACGACATAAAGTCCGAGTGCAACTTCTCCTTCGAGCTTGCGGAGAACATCAAGAAGGCATACGGGGCGTGCATGCCTAACAAACTGTCCTCGCTCGGAGAAAAGACAATCCAGATTGTGGACGAGGACGGAAACGCCACCGCGCAGGTTTCGGTGAAATACATCTCCGAGATCATCACGGCAAGGATGAAGGAAATCATCGAGGCCCTTCTGTTCAAGATTCAGGAAAGCGGCTACGCTTCCGAGGATATCCTCAGAGCCGGCGTTGTCGTGACAGGAGGAGGAGCGGAGCTGGTGAACTGCGCGAACTACATCAAGGCTCTGTCAGGATATTCAGTGAAAATCGGCAGACCGAGGAGGTTCTTTTCCTGCGAGGGTTGCGCCGAGGCAAGCGAAGCAAGCGCAGCGACTTCCATGGGCATGATACTGTCGGCGAAAGGCGACCGATCATTGAACTGCGTCAACGATGTGACGGCCAGGATTGCCAGACCGGCAGCCCCGGAGAATGTCGTGACCGCCGGCACAAAAGGGTCCGAGGTCGCCGGGCAGGAACATGAAGCGGCCGCACAGGGGCAGGAGGTAATCAGACATGAGCAGGATGAGACCGCGCCAAAGGAAGAGAATGCCACAGCGGGTACTGACACCGTCACAAGGGAAGAGCCACACGATAAAATCCCTGAGGCGGAATATGATCCATATTCCCCGACCAGACATCATGCGATAGAGACTTCCGTAGCGGCCGGGCTGGACGAGGAGGATGGTCCCGGAGTGTTCGACAAGCCTTCGGACGAAGAGGTCAAGGAATATGAGGAGAAGAAACGCAAGGAGAAAATGGAAAAGAAGGAACGGCGCAGGCTGTTCAATTTCACTTGGACAAAGCATATTCTCGGCAAGGTCGGCGAGACCGTCGGAGGATTGTACGACGAAATGAACAATGAGGAGGTTTAACGAACAGAAGGTTATGGGAGACATTATTGCTAATTTTGACATAGATCTGGCTGAAACCAGCCCTGCCATGACACCTATTCAGTCGATGATCAAGGTCATCGGCGTGGGTGGAGGTGGCTGCAACGCCGTGAACCACATGTTCAGGGAAAAGGTGGAAGGTTGCAGTTTCATCGTCTGCAACACTGACAGCCAGGCACTTGACGGAAGTCCTGTCCCGACCAAGATCCACATCGGCAAGAACGCCCTTGGAGCCGGAACCGATCCGACCAAAGGTCGTAACGCCGCGCTTGAAGCCCAAGACCAGATCGAGAAGGTGGTGCTCGGGGACGACACGCAGATGCTTTTCATCACCGCCGGCATGGGCGGAGGCACAGGTACAGGAGCCGCGCCCATCATCGCCAAGATGGCAAAGGACAAGGGCATTCTTACCGTCGGCGTGGTCACTCTGCCGTTTGAGAACGAGGGGGAGAACGCGATGTCACGCGCCATCGACGGCATCCACGAGCTGGTGAAGAACGTGGACAGCCTTCTGATCATCAACAACGAGAAACTCTACGATTTCTTCGGCAGCCTTCTTGTGCACGAGGCATTCCCGAAGGCGGACGAGGTCCTCTCGACCGCCGTCAAAGGCATCGTGGAGATCATCAGCCGCGAAGGTCACATCAATGTGGATTTCGAGGACATCAAGACCATGATGCTGAACAGCGGGATGGCCCTGATGGGTTGCGGCACCGGCACAGGAAAGAACAGGATTGACGATGCGGTGAAAGGTGCGCTCCAGTCCCCACTTCTGAACGACTTCGACCTGAAGACAGCGAAGAGCCTGCTCATAAACATCACCTGCGGGAAGAATGACAACGGACTCACGATGGACGACCTTTCCGACATCAACAGCAAGATCGCTGAATATACTGGTAATGTCAAGAAGTTCAAGACCGGTCTCGTCTGGATGACAGATCCCGACATCGGGGACAAGATTCAGATCACAGCAATCGCCACCGGATTCAAGGTCAATGATCTGAGAAAGATAGCCAAGGCCGATCTCGGCAATATGATCCTAATCGGCAAAGACTTCAAGTTCGAAAGGCAGCCCCTTCCTGAGCCTGAGGATGATATCAATTTCACCGGCAAGGTGAAAATCATCGGGTACAACACTTCCGACAACGTCAAGCGGTTCCATTTCGATCCAGACAGGAAACCGGCCCTGGCCGTCGAGCACGGCCAGAACATCGCCGAACTTGAACGTGTGCCGGCGATCAAGCGCGCGGACCGTTCGGAAAAGGAACAGGGATAGATTGCACGGCCGAATGGACTACCCGAATATGTCGTGAAGTTCCTTGTTGCTGAGTTTGCCTATCCAGCCCTCGCCGGAGGAGACTGTCATCTCGGCAAGGTGCTTCTTGCGCTGGATCATATCATCTATCCTTTCCTCGAAGGTGTCCTTGGTGATGAAACGGTGTACCATCACGTTCTTGTTCTGGCCGATGCGGTAGGCACGGTCCGTGGCCTGTGCCTCCACGGCAGGATTCCACCAAAGGTCGAAATGGATCACGTACAGGCGGCTGTCAGGTTCAGACCGGTCCCGGCAGCCTTCAATGACAGGATGAATATCTTGTCCTCCTTTCCGTTCTGGAAACGGGACACCTTCTCGTTGCGCTGTTTGACCGAGCACCCACCGTGATAGAACATCGGAGCCCTGCCAGTACGGTCAGCGAGCTGTTCACTTTCTTCTTCAGTTTCAGCGTTGGCTTCGGCCTTATGAGACTCTCCAGTGACTTAGGGAGGAACACTTTGACACCCAACAGTTTAATCGCAGGGATAATCCTCATCAGAAGCGGCACGAACTCATCCAATGAATATCTTAGCGCCAATGTAGCCTTTCTGGCGATATAGCGTCCCACCTCAGGAATTATGACAGAAATATCCGTGAACGCTTTCAGAATAGCAAACCTTTTGCCATAAATCAAATATTTATACTTCTACAAATTTACCTCATCAGTGAATAAATTACGCAAGGTTTCCACTACTACCTGACGCACAATCTATTCAATTAATCGCTCGAAGTGGATAAAAATGGCATTTTTTATCCATTACACAAATATTATTGGACAAAACGACTTCTAATAGTTGAGTCCAAAGTGCCAGAGAGGGATGACATTGCCGTTGGCATATTCAATGTCATCTTTCACGACTATGCCTCCATTTATTCCCTCTATCTGTTTTTGGCCTTTTTTTCGGCCACCTATCTCAAAGATGTTTTTACCGATTACGAAATCAGATTCTTTTGACGAGATGACCTCGTTACGGACCTTCGTCTGACTATAGAAAAATGTCTCCCGGACATTGCCGATGTCAACAGAGCTTCCGGACAGAGCATACATCAGATTCGGATTATCGATATAGACTTTCTCAACTTTGCCAAGTCCACGAAGTCCCCCTGTATCATCTCTCAGCTGGCCGATAAGACCAGTCTTTTCCAAATATGCCAGATATTCAGGAACATTGTTCTTGCTCACTCCTATCTCCACCGCCAATTTCTCCATGCTCGGCTTGTAAGGTGCCAACGAAGCTATGATGGCAAGCATCTTCTTCAACTTTCGTGCGGTGGAAGCCTTAAGGTTGGCGTGTTGTGCGATGTCCGACTCAATCGTCCGCGACACAACCTGCTGCAAACGCATCTCGAATCCTATCTCACCCGAAAAAGGATAATAACCTTTCTTCAAATATTCACGGAAATATGGCAACGGATGCTCGACACATGGAATCTCTCCCTTTCCGGCAAGTATCTCATCCAATGAATATGTTGGTGTGTCAATTCTGTGGAAGAGTTTCAGATACTCTCTGAACGAAAGTCCGCTCATAGGATAGACAAGTGCGCGACGGCTCAGATCAGCGGCACCGTCCTCGATATCCAAAATAGAAGAACCGGTGAACACCACATGCAAATCCGAATGAACATCATAAATCTGCTTCAGTTCCCGTGACCAATCACTATACTTATGGACCTCATCGATGAACAGATGTGTTCCCCTATCCTTGACAAACTCGTCCGCAAAATCGGATAGTCTATGGTCAGCGAAATATGTGTGGTCAGCTGAGACATAAAGAAATCGTCCTTTATCTTGATTTTCAATAATATACTGTCTTATCATCGTGGACTTTCCGATTCCTCTCGCCCCCGTGATTCCGACAAGCTGCGCCTCCCAGGGAATATCCTGATAAAGATACCTATGAAACCCCGTTGGAGTTTTCCGCAACATCTCCATCATATATTCATTAAGTTGTGTGTCAATCATAACGGCATGAATTTGTTTAGATTCCGCACAAAGATAGTAAATTTCCCTCATTGAGGGAAGAAAACACACGAAATTCTCCCTCATTGAGGGAGAATGACTGCTTTGACTGAACCATGTCTGAATGCCTTGGCATTACGCCAGACGGGAGGTGGCGTAGGCGATGCGGGCGAGGGTCTCGGACTTGCCGATGCGGACGATAATGTCCGCGATTCCCAGGCCGCTGGCGGCGCCGGCGAGAGCCAGACGGGTGGCGTTCATCACCTTGCCCATCGGCCATTCGTTGCCTCGGATGAAGTCCTCAAGAGCCTTTTCGAAGGCTGGGACTGACCATTCTCCGGCATATTCACCCACGAATGAAGCAACCTTGGCGACATATTCAGCGATCTCAGGCTTCCAAAACTTGTCAACGTCCTTGGCGAGGAACGGTGCGGTGGCTGCATCGTCATAGACTTTCGCGCGAGGGTCTGCCTGACGGCGAGGATCATTGTTCTGCGGCTCCACAGCGGCTCCGGCCTTGATTCCGTACTTCTCGAAATCCTGCGGAGAGACGAACAAATACGAAGCGATTGTCCAAAAATCCTTCACGAAAGTGGCTCTCTCCTTGATGAACGAAACCACATTCTGAACGTATCCTTTTGTGAATATGTGCTTGTTCAGATCGACCCCCGATTCGTTGACCTCAGCACCGGCCGCCTTGGCGCGCTCTGGGCTCTCGACAACCTTCATTCCGTGCTCTTCAAGAACCGGGACAAACAGTCCGGCAAGCTCCTCGTCAGACTTCAGGCGGAGATATTCCTTGTTGTACCAGCGGGCTTTCTCCGGGTTGAAGCGGGCACCGGACTTGACGATGCGGTCGAGGGAGAAAGCCTTGATCAGATCGTCCATCGTGAACATCTCGCGGTCGTCGCCGGGATTCCAGCCAAGGAAGGCCAACAGATTCACGAACGCCTCAGGGAAGTAACCGTCCTCACGGTAGCCTCTGGAGACCTCTCCCTGGGCGTTCACCCATTTGAGAGGAAAGACCGGGAAACCGAGTTTGTCGCCGTCGCGCTTGCTGAGCTTGCCCTTTCCGTCCGGCTTCAGAAGCAGGGACAGGTGGGCGAAGCGAGGCATGGTGTCCTCCCAGCCGAAAGCTTTGTAAAGCATGTAGTGGAGCGGCAGGGACGGAAGCCATTCCTCTCCTCTGATGACCTCGGTGATCTCCATGAGGTGATCGTCCACGATGTTGGCGAGATGATAGGTCGGCAGCTCGTCGGTTCTCTTCCACAGGACCTTGTCGTCGAGAGTGTCGGTGTTCACCTCGATGTGACCACGGATCAGATCGTCCATCTTCACGACCGTGTCAGTCGGCATCTTGAAACGTACTGTCCAGTCGGAAGTCTCCTCAAGCAGTCTCTTGACCTCATCCTCAGGGAGGGTCAGCGAGTTGCGCATCTTCATTCTGGTCACCTGGTTGTAGATGAATGTCTGACCGGAAGCCTCGGCCTCAGCGCGGGCCTTCTCCAGTGCCTCGGATGAGTCGAAGGCGTAGTAGGCATAACCGTTCTCGATCAACTGCTCGGCATACTTACGGTAGATTCCGCGTCTCTGGCTCTGGCGGTAAGGAGCGTGAGGATGGCGCTCGGAAGGGGTCTCGACAACCTTTCCGTTCTCATCCACACCCTCGTCCGGGATGATTCCGCACCAGTTCAGGGCTTCGATGATATATTCCTCGGCCCCGGGAACGAACCTGTGGGAGTCTGTGTCCTCGATTCTGATGATGAAATCACCTCCGCGCTGCTTGGCGTAGAGGTAGTTATAGAGAGCCGTGCGGACTCCGCCCATGTGCAGCGGGCCGGTCGGCGACGGCGCGAATCTTACTCTTGTTTTTCGGGTCATATTATAAAAAGGTAAAAAGGCTGGCCAGCAATCGAACGTGGTCAGCCTCAGGCATATTCCTAAAATTAAAGTTTCGAAGAGACGGCCTTGCGCAGGTCCTTGTCCGTCTTGATGACATCCGGGCTGAGGTTCCCGTCCACGATAAGATAGGCGACAGGCAGACCGCGGCTGATGTTGTAAAGGACAGCGGCCTGTGAAGCGGCGCCCAAACCATCGCAGACATTGATCCACGGCAGGTTCTGGCTCTTCACGGCACTCGCCCACGCTCCCTTGTCAGTGTCAAGGGAGACTGAATATATTTCCAGTCCCTTAGGGTGATATTCCTTGTAAAGCGGCATCAACACGTCCTGGTTGAACATCTTCTGAGCGGCGTCGGCGGCCTGCCAGAAATAGACCAGGACTGCCTTTGAGTTCACCTCGCTGAGTTTGACCTTCGCTCCGTCAACTCCAGGGAGATTCAAATCCGGATATGACGACTCCTTGGTGTCCTTGAATCTTTGGCTGAGATTGAATATGTTGAATCTTCTCTCCGCCTCTTTTTTCAAAGTCTCGACGTACTTCGACTCCGGATAGACCGTCATCAGCGAGTCGTAAACATTCTGAAACAGGATGGCGTCAGTCGTCTGGCTGAACACCGGGAAGCCATCGTTGATCTTCTGGTACAAGACAGGGATAGCCGTCAGGGACTTCGAGTTCTCAATGATGTACTTGGTGCGGCTGCGGTAGTAGTCAACGTAATCCTTAGAGGCGGCGGCGTTGTCACCTGCAGCGGCGTCAGCCGTGAACCTGTCCATGAACGCGGCGAAATCCTCCTCGACCTGACGCAGTTTCTCACTTTCCTCGGAGCCTTCCACTGAATACTTTCCAAGCGTGTCGGAAACGACTTTCACCTTGTCACCCTTCTGAAGAAGCAACGAGGCGACCTTGGTGTCCCCCTTGAAAAGATAGACGAACTGTGGCTGCCCTTTAAGGACATCGATCTTGCAGGAATATGCTCCCGAAGCGTCCGTCTTGAGCGTGTCCATAGCCACAAGCGTGTTGCCGCTGAGCTGTTTTACAATCACTTGAGTGTCAGGCGCACCAGTAAGAGTACCCTTAATCTGAACCTTGTCCGAGCACGAGGAGGCGGCCACCAGTACGGCCGCCGCAAGAAGCAGGTTTCTACAATTTCTCATATTCATTGAATATAGCTTCGGCTATCGCCTTGTTTTCCTCCGGAGAGATCTCCAGACGTTTATTCTTCATGTCCATGTCGGCCTCGGTCTGGAGCGGCACCAGATGAATGTGGGTGTGAGGCACTTCCATTCCCAGCACACAGACACCGACCCTCTGGCAAGGCACGGCTGCCTTGATGGCGATCGCCACCTTGCGGGCAAAAGCCCACAGTCCTTCGTAGGTCTTCTCGTCCAGATGAAAGATGTAGTCATCCTCAACGTTCTTCGGGATGACAAGAGTATGCCCTTTCGCAAGAGGGCTTATGTCCAGAAAGGCGTAGAACTCATCGCTCTCGGCCACCTTGAATGAAGGAATCTCCCCTTTTGCGATTTTAGTGAATATCGTAGCCATCGTCTTAGAGTGTGATGTCGAGAATCTTGAACTTGATTATGCCGGACGGCACCTTGGCATCCACAATCTCACCTTTGGAGTGACCTATCAAAGCCTTGGCGATAGGGGTGGTAGAAGCGAGCTTGCCGTGGGCGAAGTCAGCCTCAGTCTCGCCTACAATGGTGAATTCCATCACCTGCTTGGCCGCGATGTTCTCCACCTTGACCTTGTTCATGATCTGAACCTTGTCGGTGCCGATCTTGGACTCGTCGATGACCTTGGCGTTGGCCACGAGATCCTTGAGTTTGGCGATCTTGACCTCCAGAAGCCCCTGGGCATCACGGGCGGCGTCATACTCAGCATTCTCGGAGAGGTCTCCCTTTTCCCTTGCCTCCGCGATGGCCGCGGAGATCACTGGACGCTGCGCCAATGCGTCGGCGAGGTCCTTCTTCAGCTTGTCCAACCCTTCCTGGGTCATATAATGAATTTCAGCCATAATGAAACTAATTATGTTCCTTTTTCACACAGTCACAAGTGGGCAATCACTTGCAGACAAATAACTTACTTAACAATGAGCGGTCATTGCCATCCGCCCTCCCTTACGGGACCATAACATTAAAACGAAGTCCCGCCCTTTTCCGGCGGAACCCCCTGCCTGTTTCTGCAAATATAGTGATTTTTCTTTCAAATAGCGAATATCCGTTCAACTCCTCCGAAACTGATCGAGGCCATACCGAATCACCAGGCATAACACCTCCGATGACACGATGCGTCCCACAAGATCATCAAGAAGGAGAACAGTGGAACCGACTATACGCCATCGGTAGCACAATGCCCTTCCATCCGTACCGCCCGGGTGCAGAACCCACCGCTTTGCACCCCAAATACCAGAAATCTCCCAATCCGGGTGCAAAGACAATATATCCGCCCCCACATTCCCCCTTCTAAGACCAGACCTACGCCTCTTCAAACAAGGCGTCGAGTTGGACACGGTAGTGGATATCGGAGGAGTAGGCGTTGGGCTTGAGTCCGAAAGTGGTGATGAAGGTGAGGTTGACAGCGCTGCGGGAGCCGGTCTCACGCTCGAAATCCGCCACACGATTCTGCAACTTGGCGTTTTCCTCAGAATCAATTGAATATTCGGCACGACTGTACTTGATCTCACACAGGTTGGTGATCTGATCGGCACGCTCTATGATCAGATCGACCTGAGCCGCCGGCTTGCTCTCCTTGCTTCTCCAGGAATAATATTCAGTATGGATTCTGTCTATTCCGAGAGCCTTTTTGATCTGAGGAATATGCGCTTGGCAGAGTCGCTCGAAAGCAAGGCCGTACCAAGTGTTCTGCTTCGGGGTGTTCAAGGTGTTGCTCCAATAATGATCATCTGTTGTCCCTTTGACACAGAAGTCGTTATGAAAACGGGTAAAGAAATCCACCAATTGGTATATTCCATTCTTCGAGTTGATCCTCTTCTCTCTGACGCAATACTTGCGGACGAAATCGCAGTTTTCCAAATTCTCAAGCATCTTGCTCAGATGGCCACCGGTCTCCTTGCCAAGTTTCTCACTGATCTCATTCCGGGTCAGCCCCTTGCGGTTGGATGAAAGCAGCTGAATTATTTTCACATAAGGCTGAGGATTCCGGAAAAGGGACTTGAACAAGCGGTCATATTCACGATGCAGTTCCGCATCGGCCGAGAAAAACATCCGGTCTATGTTTTCCGTAAGACTTTGCCTTTTGTCAAGCAGGCTCAGATAATACGGAATGCCACCCAGAATCATATAAGTCTGGGCAATAGAGAGCCTGTTCCACCGAAAACCATTGGCCTTCAAATATTCCTCGGTCTCTCCAAGAGTGAATGGATGGAGATGCAATTCGTGTGTTATCCGGTCGTGAAGCCCACCGTGGTTGTCTATTATGTTATCCACCATCCAAGTCGTGGCCGAACCGCAGACGATCAGTTTAATGTTTTTCTGACGGTTCGCCCAGCCGTTCCAAAACAAGTCCAAAGCCTTTATCAAACCAGACCTCGGTGTGTCCAGGCAAGGCAATTCATCAATGAATATGACAGCGTTCCCTTTTGCCAACGCTGGAGCCAACACAGTCTTCAAAGCCTCGAAGGCCTCTATCCAGGTCTTTGGCCTCACGCCACCATAACCTGCCTTCTGAAGGGACAGAAAAAAACTGGACATCTGATCCTCCCTGTCACCCTCCAACACACCAGTCATGTCGAAAGCCAATCTATCCTTGAAAATCTCCGTTACCAGATATGTTTTTCCGACACGACGACGGCCATAAATCGCAATGAATTCCGATCTTGGGCTTTCTATGTACTGTTCGAGTAACTTTCGCTCAGCGTTTCTTCCTATTAATTCATTCATATCGACATACTTAACGCTCACAAATATACAAGAAAGGATTCAGAATGACAAACAATAACGCGCCAAATCGATGAAAAATTGATAGTTTTGGCGCGTTTTCAAGGCTGAAAGTACGCCAAAACCAATAAAAATCATCAGTTTTGGCGCATTATAAGTCAACAAAGCAGCTTTCCGACAGGACACCAGCGGTGACACAATGTCCCTCCATCCGTACCGCCCGGGTGCAGAACCCACCGTTTTGCACCCCAAGTACCAGAAATCGCCCTACTCTGGTGCAAAGACAAGCTCTCCGCCCCCCCCCATTAGCACTGATCTCCCCTTATTTTGCTTTTGGTATTTTATAGAAAAAAGGTAACTTTACACTAAAATCACACTGACTATGAGACATCTTAGGATTTTGCTGTGCGTGTTTGCCACCCTGTTCTGCGGACATCAGAACATCAATGCGAAAATCGTGGACAGGCAACCTGAAGGAGAGATTCCTTTTCGCCTTGCGCAGGATAACAGAATTTATGTCACAGCATTTGTAAACGGGTCAGATTCATTGAATTTCCTTGTAGACACAGGTGCATCGTCTCTTGTCCTGAACACTAATTCACCGAAGCTCCAAGGGCATATTCATAAAGGAGAGGCGATTGATAATCTTGGTGCGTCCGGTGAGAACACCGTGGAGTACAGCCACGACAATTCCGTGAAGATCGGCACCATCCAATACGAGAAGGCAGGATGCGCACATATTCCTTACCCACCGGAGTACTGGGACGGAGTGGTGGGTCTCAATGCGTTAAGAGCCTTCAACATCGAGATCAATTATGATGATATGACGATTTACTGCTACTCGAAGAAGGAACCGCTTGAAATCACTGCAGGGCCGGTCATGTTTCCATTCGAGTACAAATACGATGTGCCTTTTATCACGATGCCCGTAAAAATCAGCGGCACTGAATATGACCTGCTGCTGGAAGTTGACACCGGATCGGACAGGGTTATCGACCTTAACACCCCATTCGTAAACAGTCACAATCTGCTCGACACCCAAAGGCCGTTCGCCATTTCGCATATTTCCAGTTCAGACGAGGGAAGCGGAGAACTCCGGAATATTTTTTTGGACGAGGTCACTGTCGGGCCATACATATTACCGAAAGTCGCCGGTGCGTTCTCCACATTGACGGAAGGGATGCAGAGCAAGAGCGACATCGACGGCACTCTTGGAAACAATTTCCTGAAGCGCTTCAACATGATCATCGACTTCAAAGCAAAGAAGTTATACCTTCAGCCAAACAATTATTTCTGGACTCCATTCTACGACTTCCTTGTGGAATAGCCGCCAAGACACCGCACCCCCGAAGCGGCCCCAAACAACCTTGGCTCACCTTACGTGCGCCGAACAGCATCTTATACTCACGAATTGTATAAAATGAACGTCTTGTGCGCAAACCAGCCAGTCCTACGCACGAAAGAATCCAAAAGGCAAGTCATAACGCGCCAAAACGATGAATAATCGAGAGTTTTGGCGTGTTTTAAGACTCTTAGCGTTTATTCAAGCACGACAGTGATTAATAAAGGGAACCGAACATCCAAAGCGGGATTCGCGCTCCGGAGCCAATTTCAGTGTCGTCTACCGCAAGGTAGCTGTGCGGCTCGTCCTTGATTTGATCGAAAGTCTTGCCAGCACCCCCGATCTCGAAAAGATATTTTCCGCAGGCGAAGAAATCCCCCTTCTTCGGATATTGAAGGGAATACCGAACTCCGACCTGATTCGCAAAGAAAGTCCCACGAATCGTTCCGATGTCACAGGAACCGCCAAAAAATAAACATTCGCTTTTGCAAAAGCAAATTTCAAGGCATTTTCAACTTACGGGAAAGCTATAATTACCTTAAAATTCACTTTTACAAAAGTGAAATTGGCCGAGCCAAAATGCTGGCCCTGTCGGCGGCAAGCCGGGTCTGGAGGGCGTTGATGGAATCGACAACGCAACCTCCTATGAGGCTGCATCTTATTTCTTTTCCAGAAGAGTCTTCAACTCCTCCTTATCAGGAAGTACAGTCTGGTATTTACTTGCGAATATAAGGTTAGACTCATCAGGAAGTGTCATTTCCACAAGGGCATCTTTCTTGTCCCTGCAAAGAACAATGCCGATGGTTTTGTTTTCATCTGGAAGTTTCACATATCGATCATAATAATGCACATTCATTTGCATCTGCCCCAAATCCTGATGCTTAAGTTGCCCGATTTTTAAATCAACCAAAACGAATGCCCGGAGCAATCTGTTGTAGAATACCAGATCCACAAAGAAATGATCTTCGTCAATAGTGATTCTTTGTTGCCGGCCTACAAATGTGAATCCTTTCCCTAATTCCAAAAGAAAAGATTGAAGTTCATCAATCAGACTTTGCTCCAATTTGCTTTCGCTATATTCCGGCAACTCCTTAAGTCCTGTAAATTCAAGAATATAAGGATCTTTCAATATATCTTCCGGTTTTTCAACAACTTGCCCTTTCTTTGACAATTCAAGAATTTTATCTTTATCTCGGCTCAATGCAAGTCGCTGATATAGTGCCGAATCAAACTGTCTGTTTAGTTCTTTTACACTCCAATTGTTGTTGGCTGCCTCTATTTCATAAAATGCCCGTTCTTTGGGATCCGAAATACGCATCAATCTTATGTAATGAGTCCAACTCAAAGATTGCGAAATCGATGATTTCGCAATCTTGTATGTCAGATAAAACTGGCGCATCAGTTCAAGATCCCCGATAAAGAGTAATGCGTTTGCTCGTTTTTCATTGAATAACGTAAGGCATTACAAAAGGATGTTTCTATAGGCGAGTGCCCCTCTCCTCCCAAGAATTTTGGTAACGTGCAAAATTCTGGAGGAGAGGGGCATCGCCTATCATTGGAAAGATTCTTGTGCAATGGTCGTTTCGATGGTTGGTTAGCCCTGTCGAACCGCAGGCTCAGCGACCGTGAGGCCTATATTAAAGATTAAAGCTTTGGCAACCGATAATGCGAGCCTTGTCGGCAGCGAGCTGGGACTGAAGGGCATCGATGGAGTCGAAGCGGCGTTCGTCACGGATCTTGTGGTGGAAGGTGACTTTTAGGTCAAGGCCGTAGATGTCCTCGTTGAAGTCAAAAATATTGGTCTCGATGGTGCGCTGGCCACCGGCACGGACGGTCGGGCGGACACCGATGTTGCACATTCCCTTGAACTTGCGGCCAAGGGTCTCGGCCTCGACGGAATAGACACCGTTGCCGGGGACCAGTTTCAAAGGCTCGTAGAGCTGGATGTTCGCCGTCGGAAAACCGATCGTGCGGCCAAGACGGTTACCGGCCACTACAACGCCCAACAATGAATATTCATACCCAAGCATCGCGGCCGCGGACTCCATCTCCCCGGCGGCGACAGCCTCACGGATCTTCGTGGAGCTGACCGTGACACCGGAAGGGGAGATGACGCTACCCAGACGGACTACATCAAGTCCCTCACCCTCAGCGATTCTCTCGATGGATTCCGGTGTCTGAGGATCACAGCCCATCCGATTGTCGTAGCCGATCAGGACCGCCTTCGCACCGAAACGCGGAATAAGAACATCACGGAAATATTCCTGAGTGGTCAACCGACTGAACTCTTTGGTGAAAGGCAGCACCTCAACATGATCCACTCCGAGACCCTTGAGCAACGCCTTCTTCTCGTCCAGAGAGGTGAGAAGCCGAAGGTTGCGGGCATCGTCCTGAAGCACGTTGCGAGGATGCGGCCAGAAAGTGACGACCATGCTCTGGTCGCCCCTTTCCCTGGCCGCATTCACAAGCCGCTCAATCACAAAACGGTGCCCTATGTGGACACCGTCAAAGAATCCGGTCGCTATAACCATTTCACCAATTCAAAATCCTGTCTGTGAGGCAGCAAAGGGTTCTTGGCGTACATTCTGACCGCCACCTGGTACATACCGGTCCTGTCCGGAAGGATGGACGCGCGGTACTTGGCTACGCCGTCATTGAACTCAACCACGCTGTAGTCACACTTTTCCTGAATATGCAACTGATGCTTGACGTCTGTTGTGGCGAACAGCATCTCCACCCCGATGTCCTCCGGAGAAAGATCACCAAGATTCAGCACGACCTCTGATGTCAGGGCATTTGACTCGGAAAGGCTGTACGAAGGATCCGGCTGAGTCTGGGAAATGACCTCGACGTTCTGCCACTCGCGGCGGGACCTCTTCTTCCATGCGGAAATATCACGAGCCATCTTGTAGTCGTCGGCATCCATCTTTTCAGAGCGCTCGGACTGAGGATTGTAGTACTGGACGCAGTAGTCAGTAAGCATCCTGTTGGTTGTGAAGTTGTTGGCCACCTGGGCTATCGTGTTCTTGATGTAGCTTACCCATGTAGGAGACAAGCCGAGTTCCTTGTCCACATCGTAGTAGGCTGGAGCTATCTCATTCTCGATCGTGGTGTAGATCGTGGCGGCGTCAAGCTCGTTCTGATAGTTCTGATCATCGTAGGTGCGCTCCAGAGGAAGAGCCCAGCCGGCGCCCGGCTTGTAGCCCTCGACCCACCAGCCGTCAAGCACGGAGAAGTGCATCACTCCGTTCATCGAAGCCTTCTCACCGGACGTTCCGGATGCCTCAAGAGGCCTGGTAGGGTTATTCATCCACACATCGACTCCCTGGACGAGTCTTTTGGCAAGTGAAATGTCATAACCAGGGATGAAGACGACCTTTCCGACGAAGCGATCCTGCTTGGAGATCTCTATGATCTGCTTGATCAGATCCTGACCGGCCTTGTCGGCAGGGTGAGCCTTGCCTGCGAACAGGAACTGCACAGGATGTTTCGGATCGTTGACGATGGCATCGAGTCTGTCAAGATCTGTAAAAAGAAGCGTTCCTCTCTTGTAGGTGGCGAAACGACGGGCAAAACCGATTGTCAGCACATCGTCACGAAGGTTCTCCTTGATCGCCACGATCTGGCTCGGAGAATAATGGTTGCACTGGGCAGGATCGGAAATACGCTCCTTCACGATGTCTATAAGTCTCTTCTTCAAGGTTTTCCTGGTCTCCCAGATCTCAGAGTCCGCGACTTTGTAGATGCCCTCGAAACAAGACTTGTCGTAGTGATGGGTGGCAAACTCAGGACCGAACACACGGGCGTGGATCTTCTTCCACTCAGCCGCGGCCCAGGTCGGATAGTGCACACCGTTGGTAACATAACTGATGAACAGCTCCTCAGGCAGATAACCGGGGTACATCTTGCTGAATATCTCCCGGCTCACCTTGCCGTGAAGCATCGAGACGCCGTTGACGTTCTGTGAGAGGTTGGCGGCAAGGATGCTCATCGAAAATTCCTCGTTCACATCACATCCGTTCACTTTGCCAAGCCCCATCATGGTCTCCCAATCAACCTTCAGGCGCTGAGGATAGTGGCCGATATATTTTCTCAACAGCCCCTCGTCAAAAGCATCGTGACCGGCAGGAACAGGAGTGTGGGTGGTGAAGAGCGATGACGCCCTCACGACCTCAAGAGCCTCACCGAAGTCAAGATTGTCATTTTGAATATATTCACGAAGCCTCTCAAGTCCGGTGAAAGCGGCGTGACCCTCGTTGCAATGGTAGATCTGCGGATTGATTCCGAGATGCCTGAGGGCTCTGATGCCACCGACTCCCAGAAGGAGTTCCTGCTTCAGACGGTTCTCCCAATCGCCTCCATAGAGGTGATAGGTCACCTGACGGTCCTCCGGAGAGTTCGCTTCATAGTCAGTGTCAAGGAGATAGAGGTCGGTACGCCCGACAGCCACCTTCCAGAGGCGCGCGGTGATCGTGCGTCCAGGGAAAGCCACGCTCGTGGTCATCCAGTTGCCCTCGGCATCCATGACAGGCTCAGCCGGGATCTTGGTGAAGTCCTGGGCGTCGTAACGGGCCACCTGCTCGCCCTGACCGGTGATGATCTGGGTGAAATAGCCGTAACGGTACAGGAGTCCGACAGCCACAAGGTTGACATTCATGTCGCTGGTCTCCTTCAGATAGTCTCCCGCCAGAAGTCCAAGGCCACCGGAATAAATCTTCAGCGATGTGTCAAGACCATATTCCATACAGAAATATGCTATGGAAGGATCCTTGCGCTCGGCCTTGAGAGCCATATAGGCGTTGAACTCGTCCATAACGGACTTGAGTTCCCCAAGAAAAGCCTCGTCCTTTGCCAAGGCCTTGAATCTCTTGAGGCTCACAGCGTCAAGCAAGGCCATAGGATTATGGTTGGTGTCGTGCCAAATCTCAGGGTCGATTGATTTGAAAAGGGACTTGGCGGACTCGTTCCAGCACCACCAAAGGTTCTTTGAAAGGGTCTCAAGTCCGGAGATTGTCTCCGGAAGGTGACGGGTCACCATCACACTCTTCCATGTAGGGTTGTTGATTTCTATCTTCTTGTAAGCCATTGATTTTTCTTCATTTAGTTCATCCGGGAAAGCACCCTTGGCCTCGATGACTTTCTCAATGGCCTTTGAATATGCTTCCTTGTAATACTGGATCTGTTTTTCCCACAAGGCTATCGTGGAGACATCCTTGGCAGAGGCCATATAGGCCTTGCGGCCTTCGCTGTCAAGGGCGGCGACCTCCTTGATTCTAGCCACCACTCCATCAACGACCTCGAAATAGTTCGAGTCGTTTCTGTCAAGCACAGTGATGCCCGGGTGCTCCTTGCCGTAATGCGACCTTACCCAGAGGCCGAATCCGGCCAGACTCGTGGTAAGTGACGGAATGCTGAACGCAAGGCTCTCCAGAGGGGTGTAGCCCCAAGGTTCATAGTAAGACGGGAACAGAGTCAGGTCAAGTCCCACAAGCAGGTCGTAGTACTTCATGTTGAACACACCGTCCGCCCCGTTAAGATAGGATGGGATGAAATAGACTTTCACGCGGCTTCCCTTGGCGTTGGTGAGGTTCAACTCCTTGAAACGACGGGTGATGACGTCATATTCATTGTCCATCAGATAGTGGGAGACCTGCGTGGTGTAGTCCGCCGACCCGGTGCCGGCGAGTTTGGCGACCAGATCCTTGTCGGCTCCGTTGTGTCCGGAAGGGATCATTATGAAAGCCTGTATGTCACGGCCTTGCGCCTCGGTGTCCAGAAGCTTTTTGAGAGCGTCAATGAAAACGTCGATGCCTTTGTTGCGATATTCATAACGCCCGCCGATGCCTATGAGAATCGCGTCCTTGGCCACCTCCTCGCCCGACATCGCCGTGGCGACCTCAATCAACTTGGCACGCGCGGCGCGGCGCTTCCCGTCATATTCCTCATCCGTGGCCGGAGTGAAACTGTTCTCGAATCCGTTAGGAGTCACGACATCCACCTTGCGCTGGAGGAACTGCTCGCACTCTTTCGCGGTAATCTCACTGACGGTTGTGAATATGTCAGCGTTCTGAGCTGATTTCTTCTCAAGCGAGTGACGGGCGACCACATTGAACTGATGAGCTTTCTGGTCTCCGTCGTAGAGATTCATCGAATCGTACAGAGGCAGATTGTTGCCGGCGATGCATCGTCCCACAACCGTGGCGTGGGTCGTGAACACGGTCGCGACAGGGAGCTGCTTATATTTAAGGTAAAGGAGTCCGGCTCCCGTCTGCCACTCGTGGAACTGAGCCACAACCTTGTCAGACGCGCTCAGATTGAAGTTTCTGAAACTCTCTATCACTTTTCCGGCAGCGTAGCCGAAAAGGAAATTCTCCTTGTAGTCCCAGTTTCCGGTGATGGAATCGACCTGGAAACGCTCCCAGTATTTTGACAGAATGTCGTTCTGGCTCGTAAGGAACTGTTTGAAATCCACCAAAATGGCGATAGGATTTCCGGGAACGCTCCATTTGCCGATCCGCACTCTGATCCCCTCAGACGCGGCCTGGGCTTTCCATAGACTGTAAAGATGCGGATCCTCAATGAAATCCGGATTGCTTTCAGTGTCCATCCAGACATCAGGGCCAATCAGGATGTGGTG
>ERZ808240.1251-NODE-1251-length-31944-cov-5.470664_pt1 | contig 31944 bp, 29 predicted proteins | sample MGYA00521084_ERZ808240 | MGnify/ENA primary metagenome ERZ808240 (study PRJEB31516, sample SAMN03275571) | gut metagenome | biome: mammalia-associated habitat; material: feces | host: Papio cynocephalus | place: Kenya | collected 2012-08-06 ... | reverse complement strand
CTGTGGGCGCTCGGCCTGCTGCTCATGGGCATGTCCCTCATCTTCATCCTCATCATCCATCTGATCGGCCGGAAGGGGGCTGAGCATCGTGGCTAGCGACGATATCAAGATCGACGACGCGCGCATCCATCGCGCCGAGGTGCAGGACAAGATCGCGACGGGCGTGCTCACGGCCATCGTCGGGCTCGTCATGGTCATCGTGGTCGCCATGGTGCTCTACATCCTCTTCGAGGGCGTGGGCACGCTCTTCAAGGCCGGCTTCCTCACGGAGCCCTCGCGTGCCAACGGTACCGAGGGCGGCGTGGCCTATCAGCTGTTCGACTCGTTTTACCTGCTGGTCATCACGCTGGTGATCTCGGTGCCCATCAGCCTGGGCGGCGCTGTGTTCCTGGTGGAGTACGCTCCGGACGGCCCTATCACGCAGATCGCCTCCACGGCCATCGAGACGCTCTCGTCGCTGCCGTCCATCGTCGTCGGCATGTTCGGCTTTTTGGTGTTCTCGGTCCAGCTGGGCTGGAAATACTCGCTCATCTCGGGCGCGGTGGCACTCACCATGTTCAACATCCCCATCTTGGTTCGCGTGATCCAGCAGGCGCTCGAGGACGTTCCGCAGTCGCAGCGCGATGCCTGTCTCGCCATGGGCCTCACGCGTTGGGAGGCGACCGTCCACGTGCTTATCCCCGCGGCGATGCCGGCGATCATCACCGGTGTGGTCCTTTCTGCCGGTCGCGTGTTCGGCGAGGCTGCGGCTCTGCTCTTCACGAGCGGCATGAGCTCGCCGGTACGTCTGAACTTCCTCTCGCTGAACTTCTCGAGCCCCACGTGCGCTTGGAACGTGTTCCGTCCCGGCGAATCGCTCGCCGTGCATATCTACAAGATCTACGGCGAGGGCTCTCCCGATGCACAGGCTATCGTTTGGGGCACCGCGGCGCTGCTCATGGTATGCGTGCTGCTGTTCAACATCCTTGCCCGCATCGCCGGCAAGGCACTGGCAAGGAGGATGACGGCCGAATGAGCGAGGTAAACGATATGACATCTACGGCCGTCCTGAACGGTCCCGACCTGGACGATACCGATGAGTTCGAGGCGCTTGACCAAAGCGCGACCGACGCGTTCATGTCGAGCGTGGGGGCCAGCGAGAGCAAGCAGCGCATCAGCGGCGTCGCCGTTTCCGACGAGGTCATGCTCGAGACGCATGGCGTCAACGTGTACTACGGCGATCACCATGCTCTGCACGATACATCGCTTGCGTTCCATAAAGGCGAGATCACGGCGCTGATCGGCCCTTCCGGCTGCGGCAAGTCGACGTTTCTGCGGAGCTTGAACCTCATGAACCGCGAGATTCGCGGCTGCCGTGTCGAGGGTGAGATCCTCTATCAGGGGCGCAACATCAACACGCGTACCGAAAACCTGTACGAGCTGCGCCGTTCCATCGGCATGGTGTTCCAGCAGCCCAACCCGTTCCACAAGTCCATACGCGAGAACATCACCTTCGCCCTGAAACGGCACGGCGTCACCGACAAGGCCGTGCTCGACCAAGCGATGGAGGAGAGCCTGCGCGGTGCCGCACTGTGGGATGAAGTCAAGGACAAGCTCGACAAGAGCGCCTTCGCGCTTTCCGGCGGTCAGCAGCAGCGCCTGTGCATCGCGCGCACGCTGGCGCTCAAGCCCGACGTCATTCTGTTCGACGAGCCCTGTTCTGCACTCGACCCCATCTCCACGCTGGCGATCGAGGACCTCATGGTGAACATCGTCAAGGAACGTGCCATCGTCATCGTCACGCACAACATGGAGCAGGCGTCGCGCGTGTCCAACCGCACCGCGTTCTTCTATATGGGCGATATGGTCGAGTACGACGAGACCAATGAGATCTTCCAGCGTCCTAAGGACCGACGCTTGAACGACTATCTCACGGGCATGTTCTCCTGATCTTGGATCCCGATATCTCTACCCCCGTCGCCGGTATTCCTGATCTGCCGGTTGACGTGGACACGGCGGCGGCTCGGCGCAAGTCGGGTCGCCGCTATTTGCATGTGCAGCCAAGCCGAAGCCGCCCCCATGGCGTGCGGGCAGATGCTACGATAGTGAGCTGTGATTCTGATCAAGGAGCTCATTCATGGCGATTCTTCTGGGGTGCGACTCGGTTTCACTCGAGTTTCCCACCAAGCATATCTTCGATAGCGTTACGCTCGGCGTTTCCGAGGGTGACCGTATCGGCATCGTCGGTAAGAACGGCGACGGCAAGTCGACGTTGCTCTCGGTGCTTTCGGGGGCCTTGGAGCCCGATGACGGCCGTGTGACGCATCGCCGCGGTATCACCGTGGGCCTGCTGGGGCAGAAGGATGCCCTGCGGGACGACGAGACCGTGCATCGCGCTGTGGTGGGGGACGCACCGGAATACGAGTGGGCGTCGAGCCCCCGCATCCGCGGCATCTTGAACGGGCTCATCGCCGACGTGCCCTGGGAGGGCAAGGTCGGCGAGCTCTCGGGCGGTCAGCGCCGCCGCGTCGACCTGGCACGGCTGCTCATCCGCCAAGATGACGTGCTCATGCTCGACGAGCCCACGAACCACCTTGATATGCGCACCATCAACTGGCTTGCACGCCATCTCAAGGAGCGCTGGCAGCACGGTTCGGGCGCGCTGCTGATCGTCACGCACGACCGCTGGTTCCTCGACGAGGTCTGCACCTCCATGTGGGAGGTGCACGACGGCAAGGTCGACCCGTTCGAGGGCGGCTACTCCGCTTACATCTTGCAACGCGTCGAGCGCGACCGCATGGCCGCCGTGACCGAGGAGCGCCGCCGAAACATGGCGCGCAAGGAGCTCGCGTGGCTCTCGCGCGGGGCTCAGGCACGTTCCAGTAAGCCGAAGTTCCGCGTCGATGCCGCCCGCGAGCTCATCGCCGACGTGCCGCCTGTCCGCGACGAGCTTGAGCTCAAGCGCCTGGCCGTGTCGCGCCTGGGCAAGCAGGTGATCGACGTGGTCGATGTCGATGCAGGCTATGCGACCGACGGCGGTACAGGCGAGAAGATCGTGCTGGACGATGTGACGTGGCTGATCGGGGCCGGTGACCGCTTCGGTCTGCTAGGAGCCAACGGTGCCGGCAAGTCGACGTTGCTTAACGTGATACAGGGCAAGATCAAGCCCTTGCGCGGGCGGGTGAAGATCGGCCAGACGGTCCGGTTCGGCGTGCTGTCGCAGCAGCTCGACGAGCTCAGGCCGGTGTGGGACAGCACCATTCGCGAGGTGCTCTCGCATTACAAGAAGTTCTATATGATCGACGGCAAGGAGACGAGCCCCGAGAAGCTCTGCGAACGCCTGGGCTTCACGACGCAGCAGCTCTGGAGCCGTATCTGCGACCTCTCCGGCGGCCAGCGGCGTCGTCTGTCGCTGCTGCTCACCATCTTGGATGAACCCAACGTTCTCATCCTGGACGAGCCGGGCAACGATCTTGATACCGACATGTTGGCCATCGTGGAGGACCTGCTTGACGGCTGGCCGGGCACGCTGATTCTCGTCACGCACGACCGTTACTTGATGGAGCGCGTGACGGACCAGCAGTTCGCACTGGTCGGCGGGCGCCTGACGCATGTGCCGGGTGGCGTGGACCAGTACCTGCGCATGGTAGGGGAGACCGAGGCCGGCGACCTCGCCGAGGAACGAGGCGGCTTCGCACCCGCCGAGGCCGCGGCTTCAACCGCGACGGCTGCGAAGGCGTCCGGGCAGACGAACGGGCTCTCCAACGCCGAGCGCCAGAAGCTTAGACGCGAGGTGAGCTCGCTGGAGCGCAAGATGGACACGCAGCGCAAGCGCGTCGAGGAGGCCGAGGCCGCCATGGCCGACGTCGATCCGACGGATTACGCAGCGCTCGGCGCGCAGCAGGCGACGATCGATGAGGCCCATGCCGCGCTCGATGAGCTCGAGATGGCATGGCTTGAAGCGAGCGAGAAGCTCGAGGGATAACAGGAGGACATACGTGATCAAAGCTGCATTTTTCGACGTCGACGGTACGCTGTTGAGCTTCAAGACCCACCGGATCCCCGCTTCGACGCAGCGTGCGCTTGACGAGATGCGCGAGCGGGGCATCAAGACGGTCATCTCCACCGGACGTCCCGTGTACCAGATGCCCGATTTCCTGCTCGATGGTTTCGATGCCTACGTCACGCTGAGCGGCCAGTACTGCTATGACGCCGACGGCCTGTACCGCAGCCAGCCCATTGACGATGCTGACGTTCGCGCTATCGTCGAACAGGTCGATGCCGGCCTGTACGATTCGCTCTGTATGCAGGGCGAGGACTCCTTTGTCAACGAGTTCTCGCCGCGGGTCGTCCAGGCGGCGAACAACGCGGCCGTGACCTACCGCAAGGACGATTTCCACAAGGCGTTCGATGCGCCGGTCTACCAGTTCTGCGCGTTCGTTCCGCCATCAGAGGACCATATCGTGCACGAGGCGACGAGCAACATCATCACCACACGGTGGTGCGAGGTGTTCTGCGACATCGTTCCGGCCGAAGGCGGCAAGGACTACGGTGTGAAGGCTACGCTCGAGCGTCTGGGTATCGGTCCGGACGAGGCGATCGCATTCGGAGACGGCGAGAACGACCTCTCCATGTTCAGCGCCGTGGGAACGAGCGTGGCGATGGGCAACGCATACGGTGCCACCAAAGACGCGGCGTCGTACGTGACGACGAGCGTCGACGACGACGGCATCTGGAACGCCTGCAAGCATTACAGGCTTGTATAGGCTTTGGGGCCATCGCGTGCCTGCCGTGGAGTCCGCCGTCCGGATTGCACGGGGCTCGCGCATTCTAAAGTAGACGTGGTTAACTTTTTTGTGTTAGAGTAAGCAACGGTTAACAGATGACAGAAAGGCCGTCCATGCCGTTGCGCGAATCTGGGGAAGATTATCTCGAGGCGATTCTCATGCTCTCGAAGGAGCTTGAGAAGGTTCGCTCTATCGATGTGGCTGAGCATCTCGGCGTCACCAAAGCGAGCGTGTCCAAAGCCATGACGAGTCTGGAGCGCAAAGGGTACGTCGAGATGGGCAAGCGCGACGTCCGCCTGACCGAGAAGGGCATGGAGGTCGCGAGCCAGATGCTTGAGCGCCACGTGTTCTTCCGCGACCTGCTCGAACGTGCCGGCGTCGATGAGCAACAGGCTGCCGAGGAAGGCTGCCACATGGAGCATTGCCTCTCGGAAGACAGCTTCGAAAAGCTGAAGTCGCTCTTGGCCGACCAAGCCTCAACCAACTGACTTCCCAGACTGAACCGTTGCCTGTGCAGCTTGGCGTCAAAGACCATCAAGTGGTGGTGATGTCGGGACGGGTTTCCGAACTTCTAAAAACATTCCGCAGGCCGAAGCCCTCCTTATTCGCAGCTCCGAAGGAGCAGAATAAGGAGGGCTTCAAGGCCGAGGACGTTTTTAGAAGTTCGGAAACCCGTCCCCTGGTCGGTTCAGTAGAGGCCTTTGACCTCCATGGCGCGCATGGCGTTCAGAATCGCGATGATCGCCACGCCCACGTCGCCGAACACAGCGAGCCACATGTTAGCGATACCGAAGGCGGCAAGGACCAGGATCAAGATCTTGACCCCGAGCGCGAAGATGATGTTCTGCCAGACGATCGACATGGTCTTGCGTGCGACGCGGATGGCGCGTGCGATATTCGAGGGCTTGTCATCCATGAGCACGACGTCTGCCGCCTCGATGGCGGCGTCGGACCCCATAGCACCCATGGCGATGCCCACGTCGGCGCGGGTGAGGACAGGGGCATCGTTGATGCCATCGCCCACGAAGGCGAGCTTGCTCTTTTCGCCCTCGTTTTCGAGCAGCGTCTCGACACGGTCGACCTTGTCTGCAGGCAGCAGCTGGGCATGGTATTCATCCAAGCCGAGCTCATTGGCGACGGAAGCCGCGACGTCCTCGCGGTCGCCGGTGAGCATGACGGTGTGACGAACGCCGGCGGCGTGGAGGTCGCGGATCGCTTGCGCGGCGTCGTCTTTGATGGTGTCGGAGATCACAATATGACCGGCATAGGTACCGTCCACCGCCACATGCAGCATCGTTCCGGTGATCTCGCACGCAGGTGCCGCGATGCCATGAGCGGTCATGAGCTTGTCGTTGCCGACGAGGACCTGATGCCCGTCGATGGTCGCCGTGACGCCATGACCGGATTCCTCGGCTGCGTTTGCGACTACCGCCCGATCGATCGTCTTGCCGTCCTTTTCGTAGGCCGTCTTGACGCTCAGCGCGATGGGATGGTCGGAAAAGGCTTCGGCGTGTGCAGCGTACTTGAGAACATTCGTCTGGTCATAGCTCTGCTCGGGATGGATCGCCACGACCTCGAACGTGCCGTTAGTGAGAGTGCCGGTTTTATCGAAGACGATGGTGTCGACGTGCGACAGGGTCTCAAGATAGTTGGAGCCCTTGATGAGGATACCGAGTTTCGATGCGCCCCCGATGCCGCCGAAGAAGGACATGGGGACCGAGATCACGAGGGCGCACGGACAGCTGACGACAAGGAAGGTCAGACCGCGCAGAATCCAGTCGGCCCAGCTGCCGGTGACGATACCGCCGGCGATGGCGAGTACGGCTGCGGCGATGGTGACTGTGGGCGTGTAGACGCGGGCGAAGCGCGTGATGAAGTTCTCGGTCTTCGCCTTCTTCTCGCTGGCGTTTTCCACGAGTTCGAGGATGCGGCTCACCGTGGATTCGCCGAACGGTTTCGTCGTTGCGATGCGGATAACGCCCGAGAGGTTGATGCAGCCCGAAATGACTTCGTCGCCGGTTGCGGCATGGCGTGGGACGGATTCGCCGGTGAGTGCGGCGGTGTCGAGCTGCGTCTCGCCGTCAAGGATGGTTCCGTCGATGGGCACGCGCTCGCCGGGCTTGACTACGATGACGCTGCCGACGCTGACGTCGTCGGGCGAGACCTGCTCGAGTTTGCCGCTTGGGCTCTCGATGTTAGCGTAGTCCGGGGCGATGTCCATCATGGCGCTGATCGACTTGCGGCTCTTGCCCACGGCGTATGCCTGGAAAAGCTCACCAACCTGGTAGAACAGCATGACGGCGGCTCCCTCGGCCGTGCTGGGCTCGGTGTCGGGGAACAGAATGGTCGCGAACGCACCGATGGTCGCCACAGTCATGAGGAAGTTCTCGTCGAAGACCTTACCGCGCTTGATGTTGTTGAAAGCCTTCTGAAGGACGTCATGACCGGCGATCAAAAACGGGACGAGATACAGAGCGAAGCCGGCAAGTTCGCCGTTGCGCTTGCCGAAGGCCGAGGTGAGAGCTCCGGTTTTGTCGACGACCAATATTGCGAAGAAGATCGCCAGGGCAAGGAGGATACGATGCAGTTTATGCTGCTGCGATTCTTTCTTGCGGCGTTTTTTCTTTCTTGCGGCCTTGTCGGTTGCCATGATCTCTCCTCTTGTGGCGGGCGGCTCAGCTTCTGGATACTGATTGAATAGTTGAACAATCGTTCATATGTGAGTGGATAAAATGGCCGCTTGCGGCGGCCAGGTTGCTAGCGGATGATCTCGCAGTCAGGCTCGGCGTCGGCGGTGTAGTCGATGACGCGCTCGAGAACGTCATCGAACTCGGCGTCATCGGCCTCGAGGGTCAGTTTCTGCGTCATGAAGTTGACGGAGACGGACCTGACGCCGTCGAGCTTGGCGAGCTCGTCCTGGAGGGCGCGAGCGCAGTTGGCGCAGTCGATCTCGTCGAGTTTGTACTGTTTTTTCATGATGGGTTCCTTTCCCGTCGGAGCGGCTGCTTGCGCCGCGCTGCCACCTTATTCGCAGATATGGCTCATGCCCTGGTTGAGCATGGTGTAGACGTGGTCGTCGGCAAGGGAGTACAGGATGTTGCGTCCCTCGCGACGAAACTTGACGAGGTGCGCCTGCTTGAGCGTTCGGAGCTGGTGGGATACCGCCGACTGCGACGTCTCGGTTGCTTCGGCGATATCGGCGACGCAGAGCTCGTGTCCCATGAGGGCGTAGAGGATCTTGATGCGGGTCGTGTCGCTGAATACCTTGAACAGGTCGGCGAGGTCGTACAGCAACTCTTCGTCGGGCAGGTCGTCGGGAGAGCACGTGGTGGGGATCACCGGCATATTAAGCTCTTCAAGCTCCTGAGCTATCTCCTGTTTCGATACGTTCATCTTAACATCCTCTCATATGAGCAAACGCTCATATACATGACATCCTTGATTATATGATCGGATGCTCATATGTCAATGAGAGTCTTTGAATTTACCGGTCGGTGCGTTCCTGCCCCCGTTTTATTGCGTTAAGGTCGTGCTTTGCTTTGGAATGGAGGCGCGAGTTTGGTGCGCACAGGTCGGTATGAAGGTGGGTGCCCGAGGGCCGTGCAAAAATCAAAGAATTCAGTGCTTATGACTGGACCTTCCTGCCATTCACCACGGTTGAATTATTCTTTCGGCTTAAGGTGTGACGTTGAATGCCCGTTTTTCTACAGTTGTTGATCAACGTGCCCTTGTAATGGTGAGATCACCCTTAGTATTTGCAGCCAATGCTCCTACCAAGCGATCGATTTCACTGAATACTTTGTTTTTTTGCACAGGGCCGGGGTACCCACCTGTTTATTCTTACAATTTTCGAGATCCGTAGACCTTGCCCTCTGGCTCAAAAGAGGGGTTTTCGTTGTTCGTGGGAACCTGAAGATCGATTACCTGCATGTCATCGGTAAGGCTGGGTGCCGGATTGATCGTCGGATCATCAAGCACGCCCTCGAGCTGAGCATTTTCAAATTCGATTCGCTGGCGTTCCTCGCGATCTTTGCGAATCTTTTCTTGGAGTTGCCCTCTTTCCTCGATATACCTTCTGAGCACGAACTTCCTTAGTTCCTCTTGCTTGACATGGAAGTTTTTGGGAAGGCGGGAAGGTCTGATGCCCTCCTTGCGCTGAATCGCTTCCATGACCCTGGCAAACGGTTTCGAGTGCATAAACGAATGCCGACTGACGGTGATAATGCCGATTCCCATAGCCGTGAGCGCATTCTTGCGTTCCTCATCGATTGCGCGGTCTTCTTCCGCATCATGCAGGAATCCGTTGTATTCGATATCTGTTCGAGACTTCTTTAAGTAGGCATCTAAATAGAACTTCGTGCGTCTCGTTAGACATTTTGCAATTGTGGCGATGTTGACTTCGTAATCGGTTTCGACTCCTTTGATTCCCAGTCCTCCTTCGTTCTTAGGAAGGGTGAGCATCATGACAAATGCGGTTTCCATGGGGGACCGACATCCATTTCGAACGCAGCTGATGGCTTTACGTGCGAGAACGAGTCCTTTGCAATTGGTTATGGTTTTGAAGAAGTGCTTAAGTTTCGCGGTCGTGGTAAGTGGGGGACGTTCGGTATATGACGTTGAAGTCTCGCTGTCGAGCGAATATGCGCCGCAGAGTTCGTAATAGTATTCGACGAGCTCGTTGAACGGGAGATAGGTCGCAGCCTGGAGTGCACAGAGCTCGACGTTGACAACGAAGATCCCGTCGGCCAGTTTGACGAAGCGTGAACTTGAAAAACGTTTGGTTGAGGCATGGGCTCGAAAACCGGGAAAGCTGCGAATGTTGCTCCGATCGAATACCATTGCCTCGAGCGGGTCGTTTTCATCTTGCCGGATATTATGGGTGGAAAGCCAATCGATGGCGCTGCCGAGGATTGCTTTGTTGGGACGGGAAGAGAGGATCTCGGCGTCGCTTATGGGCTCCGCGGCCGATGAGGCTACGGTATATGCGGCCTGGTAGACCGCTTTCGCCGTGGTATGTGAAAGCACGATTCCCATGCATTAATAATGTCATAGACACGCTTGTTACCAGCCATGATATCGTATTTTGATGCATTAAATCGCGTACCGTCAAACAGAAATCTGACAAGGATCCAGCTGGAATCTAACAGATATCCGACGCGGCATCCAACCTATATTCCAGGTGGATGAACCTACAGCTTGATGAGCTGCGCGTCATCTTACGCCAGCAGCTCCTCGGGGCTGCAGGTTTTGTTGGTCCATACGATCTCGACGATCTCCTCGGGCGGTTCGACGCACCCCTTGCGCAGCCACAGCCAAATGACCGATGTGACGCCCGACAGCAGCATCTCGCGCCCGTAGTCGGCGGGAACGCCGCCGTAGCTCAACGTGAGCCCCTGACGCCGTGCGCCTCGCTCGAGCAGCTCACCGATGATCTCCTGGACGCGGTCGCGCAGCTCCATGTTGGTTCCGTTGCCGGTGAGCGCGGCGATGAGCGGGTATTCCTCCTGAACATAGCGTAGCGCGTCGAGCACCCGCTGTTGAGGGATGATCGCGTCGTCGTTTTTCGCGTCGTCGGCGGGTTCGAGGATGATGCCGTTGAGATCGTCGACTATCCGCTTGATCTGCTTCTCGATGAGGTCGTACTTGTCCACATAGTGCGCATAGAAGGTGCCGCGGTTGATCTGCGCTGAGCGGCAGATGTCGCTTACCGTGATACCCGCGAGCCCTTTGGTGGGGAGCAGCTCGATGAGCGCGTGCTGCAGCTTCGTTTCCGTCTTTGTCTGCCGAGACATCGCCATGGAATTCGTACATCCCCTTCTACGTGCAAGAACGAGCTTAAATCAACACTGTGTTCACATTTGATCATTGTCCTGCCTCGCCCTCATTCTTACACTGCATTTCAGCAAAATCAACAACGTGTTGTTTTAAGCCAAAGCTAGAATAAAGGTCGTGCAGAAAGGACGGCGGTTATGGCATTTATCGAAGTCAAGAACGAGTGCAAGCGTTACCGCATGGGCGATACGGTCATATCGGCTAATGACCATGTGAGTTTCGAGGTGGAGAAAGGCGAGCTCGCGATCGTCTTGGGGACTTCGGGTGCCGGCAAGTCCACCGTGCTGAACATTTTGGGCGGCATGGACACGTGCGACGAGGGGCAGGTCATCATCGACGGCGCAGATATCGCCCAGCGCGATGCGCATGGCCGCACGAAATACCGTCGCGACGACGTGGGCTTCGTGTTCCAGTTCTATAACCTGGTCCAGAACCTGACGGCAAAGGAAAACGTGGAGTTGGCAAGCGAGATCGTGCCGGACGCCATGGATCCCGTCGACGTCCTCAAGATGGTGGGGCTGGCGAATCGCATCGACAACTTCCCGGCGCAACTTTCGGGCGGCGAGCAGCAGCGCGTCGCCATCGCGCGCGCCGTGGCTAAGAACCCCAAGATTCTGCTTTGCGACGAGCCGACAGGTGCCCTTGACTACAACACCGGCAAGCAGATCTTGCAGATCCTGCAGGACATGAGCCGCAAGCGCGGGGCGACGGTTATCATCGTCACGCATAACTCGGCGATCGCACCTATTGCGGACCGCGTGATCCATATGCACGACGGGCGCGTGACGAGCGTCGAGCGCAATGAGCGCCCGCAGGCCATCGCAGACATCGAGTGGTAGGCGAGGGACATGCCCAAGAAGAAGATGCTCTGGCGCGATATCCGCGCTACGTTCAATAAATCCAAAGGTCGGTTTATCTCGATCGTCTGCCTGATCGCGCTCGGCTCGTTCGCGCTTGTGGGCCTTAAAGTCGCAGGTCCCGACATGCGTGCGACGGGTGGCGAGTATTTCTCGAGTTACGACATGGCCGATCTCGTGGTGATCGGCGACCTGGGTATCGACTCGTCGGACGAGGCGGATATCGAACAAGCGAGCGGGATCCGCGAGGTCGAGTACGGCTATCTCAAGGATGTGACGGTTAAAGGAACCAACGACGCCATCCGCGTCGAATCGAGTGCCGATAAGGTGAGCCGCTATGAGCTCGTCGACGGTCGCATGCCTCGCACGGATAACGAGATCGCGGTCGATGGCTTCTCGGCCGACAAATACCCGGTAGGTTCCAAGATCTCGTTTACCGAGAAAGCCGGCGCGGGCGGTTCGAAGGTGCTCAAGCGGCATACGTTCAAGGTCGTGGGGCATGTGAACTCGATGGATATCATCGCTTCCATCAACAAAGGCAAGACGACGGTGGGCACCGGTGACCTTGCGAGCTATGCGGTGGTGGCACCCCAGGTGTTCGATTGCGACTACCACATGGTCGCGCGCATCACGTTCAAGGATACCGAGGGCCTCGACCCTTATAGCGATGCCTATCTCAAGAAGGTCACCAAGCATAAGAAAGAGCTCGATCGCCTGCTCAAAGGGGCGTCGGGCCGACGTCTCTCGGTCGTGCGGTCCCAGTTCGATGATCAGATCGAGAGCGGCCAGGACAAGGTCGACGATGCACGTGAGCAGCTCTCGACGGCCAAGTCGAAGCTTGATGATGCCGCAACGCAGCTCGATGCCGCGCGGAGCGCGATCGCGGATTCCGAGGAGCAACTCGCAAGCGCAGCCTCCCAGCTCGCAAACGGGCAGAGCCGGCTCGACGCATCGTGGCAGAAGCTCGTGAGCGCGAAGTCGACGCTCGATGCGGGAAAGACGACGCTGTCCGAGAGCGAGAAAAAACTTGCGAGCGCGGATCAACAGCTCTCCCAGGGTTGGTCCCAATACCAGGCGAAATCATCCGAGTACCAGCAGGGCGAGTCCGGCTACAAAGAGGCGAAGGCCTCGTATGACCAGGCCGTTGCGGCTGCCCCGGATCAGAAAAAGCAGCTCCAAGCAGGTGTCGAGCAATGCAAAGGCACCGTCGAGGATTGCGATGCCAAGATCTCGCAAATCGATACGGCGGCGGCTCAGGTCGAGGCCGCGATGCAAAAGATCGAGCACGCCGAGGGCTTCGATCCCCAGAATCCGGGTGCGGAGTACCTTCAGCTGCAATCCCAGGCGGAGCAGCTTGACCGGCAAAAGCAGCAGCTTGAGGTCGGGCGCGCGCAAGCGACGGCCAAGCAACAGGAGCTCCAGCAGACGCTCGACGGTATCGACGGACAGCTTGCGGCGGCGAAATCAAAGCTCGACGCATTACGCAGCCAGCTCGATGCCGCCAAGGCACAGCTTGCTGCCTACAACAAGGCGCTTACGTCCAAGCAGGCTGAGTATGAGCGCGGCAACGCGTCCTACCAGGCCGGTGTAGCCACCTATAACCAGGGGCTTGCGAGCTATTACACCGGGCTGTCCCAGTGGCAGCGGGCAGCATCGACTCTGGTTTCCAAGACGAGCGCGTACAAGAGCGCTTCTGTCAAGATCGAGACAGCCAAGCGGGAACTCGCCAGCAAAGAGGGCGAGTACGAGGACGGTCTCGCTGCTTACACTGAGAAACTGCCCAAGGCAGAGAAGAAGATCGCCCGCGCCCAGTCCAAACTCGACGACGCGCGCGCCGAGCGCGATAAGGTCGAGAAGCCGTCGTATAGCGTCGACACGCGACGCGAGACCCCAGGGGCCGAGGGCTACAAGACCCACGATAGCGTGTCCGAGATCGTCGACTCGCTTGCCGACATCTTCCCGTACTTCCTGTACCTCGTGGCGGCGCTCGTCGCGTCGACCACGATGACGCGCATGGTCGACGAGGAGCGCATCAACGCCGGCACCCTCAAAGCGCTCGGCTACGGCGACGCGGACATCATGAAGAAGTTCGCGGTCTACGGTGCCGCTGCCGGTGCCATCGGTTCGATCATCGGCATCGTGTTCGGCCATACCCTGCTGCCCCTCATCGTCTAGAGCGCATACGGGGCGAAGCTCTCCTTGCCGAGGATTTTCCTGCAGTGGCATCTGGGCGTGAGCATCGCCGCCCTGCTCCTCGGACTGGCCGTCTCGGTCATCCCCGCGGTGCTCGTGGCCAAGCGTATGCTCGTCGAGAAGCCCGCGCAGCTTCTGCTCCCCAAGCCCCCTGCAGGCGGCTCGAAGATCCTGCTTGAGCATATCAAGCCCCTGTGGAGCAGACTCAACTTCACCCAGAAGGTCACCTGCCGCAATCTGTTCCGCTACAAGAAACGCATGATCATGACCGTCGTGGGCGTGGCGGGTGCCGTCTGCCTTATGTTCTGCGGGTTTGCGGTGCGAAACTCCATCAGTCATCTGTCGACGACGCAGTTCGGTGACATCATCGGTTATGACCTTATCGTTGCGGAGAATTCCAACATCGATCGCTCCGAGCGCGTCCAGGTCACCAAGGAGCTCAAGTCGAGTGCAGTCAACGACTATTCGGCCATCTGCTACCAGAGCGTGACGAAGGCGGCGGGGACCAAGGGCGACGACCAGAACATCAACCTGCTGGTGCCCAAGGATGAGAAAACGTTCACCAAGTACCTCGATATCCGCGAGCGCGAAGGTGGCAAGGCGATCCCTCTATCGGATGACGGCGCGGTGATATCCGAGCGCCTGGCCACGCTTGCCGGCGTGCACGTGGGCGACACCATGACGTTCAAGGATGACGCTGGCATCAAGCGCTCGGTCCGCGTGACCGGCATCTGTGAGATGTACCTGGAGCACTTCATGTTCATGAGCCCGCAGGCGTACCGGAAGTGCTTCGGAAAGAAGATGGCCACGAACGCGTACGTGGTGTCGCTCAAGGACGGCTCCACGGCCGGTACGCGCAAGGAGGCTGCGCGCTTCATGAAGCTCGACGGCGTCCTGAACTGCGTGCAATCGGCAGGGCTTATCGACCAGGTCAACGTGATCGTCAAGTCGCTCAATAAGATCATGCTCGTGTTGATCGTGGTGGCCGTGCTGCTTGCCGTGGTGATCGTGTACAACCTCGTGACCATCAACGTGGCCGAGCGCATCCGCGAGCTCTCGACCATCAAGGTGCTCGGATTCTTCGATAACGAGGTGTCGATGTACATCTACCGTGAGACGATCATCAACTCGTTGATCGGTGTGCCCGTGGGCTGGCTGTTGGGGTGGTTGCTACAGCAGTACATCATCACCGCGGTGCCGCCCGAGAACGTCATGTTCGATCCCGCCTGCGGATGGTTGCCGTTTGCGGTGTCGGCCGTCGTGGTGGTCGCCGTCGTGGCCGTGATGTACGCGGTCGTGAACCGCAAGCTCAAGAACGTCGATATGCTTGAGGCGTTGAAGAGCGTGGACTAGAGGGTTCCGCCGTCCGTTAGAACGGCGGAACCGAATCACTCAGCGAACAGGTTCTTGAGGTTGAACTCGGCTTGGACGGTACGGAGCATCAGGTCGGTGTCGTCTAAGCCAAGATGCTGCTCGTTGTCGTCTGATGCGAGCGTGCCGCGGCGACGAGCCCAGTTCTCCAGGGCCGCCGGGGCGCTCTCGCGGGGGAGCGAGCGGACGTCGGCGTCGAGGCTGCGGCAGATATGGCGCGAGTCGATGACGGTGATCTTGCCCGCGCGGCGCGCCTCGGCGTAACCGTCCAGATGGATCTTGAACCAGGAGTCCTCGAAGGCGGCGTTGTGTGCCATGTACGGGTACTTCTTCATGAGCTTCAAGATCTGCTTCTGCAGCGCCTTGTCCTCGCGGAACGGCTTCTTCCCGTCGATGTCGTCCCAGGTGATGTGGTGGATGTTCGACAGCGGTACATCTGCCCCGCGGTAGATGTCGGCCAGGCCGCAGTAATGAGCCTCGCCGTCGTGCGGTGTGGCAGTGCTGGTGAGGTCCATGATCTCCCAGCCCACGTTGATGATGTAGCCGCGCTCGGGTGCGCGGCCGGTCGTCTCGATATCGATGCCCAGCACGGTGCCGCGGATGGGCTTGCGGGCGTAGGCGACAGCGTAGGCGTCGCGGTCACCGCGGACCTCTCGCGCTACGGAGGCGGCGGTGCGCTTCTGCATCTTGCCGATGGCTTGGCACGTGTCGGCGTCGGATAAGCTACGTGCGAGCGTGGCGGGTGTGACGTTGCGCAGGCGCTGCTCGCCGATCTGGTCGGTGAGCTCGCGGTTGCGGTCGGCGAGGTCGCGGACGATCTCGAAGTCGAATCCCGGTTCCTCGGCGCTGAAATACTCGTTTTCCAGGACCTTCAGCGCTTCCTCGCTCTTTTGGCGCTCCGACTCCATAGCGTCGTAGTCGCCGTAGATGAACATGGGGATGAACGGCTGGCGTTCGTAATCAAGTGCTTGTTGGACGTTCATATGCGCTCCTGTTGTCGCGCCCGTAAGCGGGCGGTTTGTGGCGAGTTGATAGTTTACCATGGGAAACTAATCGACGCGTTTCCCAGTCGAGTACAATACCCTAGTTCAATACTAGGAGTTTGGAAAGGAAAGCGCCCGAATGGACCTGCTTTTCGATATCGCACTCGACGCCGGCAAGGACACGCTCGCGCTTGTGCCGTTTCTGTTCGTCACCTATCTGGCGCTCGAGGCGCTCGAGCATGTCGCCGGCGACCGGGTGAACGGTGCCATCAAGCGCGCGGGAACGGCCGGTCCCGTGGTCGGCTCGCTGCTGGGCGTCGTGCCGCAATGCGGCTTCTCGGCTATGGCGGCGACGCTGTATGCCGGTCGCATCGTGACCTTGGGGACGCTTGTCGCCGTGTTCCTCTCGACGTCCGACGAGATGCTGCCCATGTTGCTTGCCGAGCACATGCCCGTGGCGCAGATGGCACGCATCCTGGGGCTCAAGGCGCTCATCGCCGTGGTGACCGGCTTCATGATCGACGCACTCGTCCGTATGCTGCGCCGCAACGCACGTGTCCATGCCACGCTGCGCAAGACCGTTCTGGGGTCCGGTGCGAACCCGGCGCACGTCAACTGCGGCCACGACGACCATTCCGAGGGCGATATCATCGACGAGATCTCCGAGGCCGGCGTGAGCGCCGACCATATCCACGAGCTGTGCGAGCGCGACCATTGCGGCTGCGACGACGATGATGAGGGCGGCTATGGGCATGACCATGAGTTGGAAGCTGTTCACGATCACGGCGACGCGGATCACGACCATCACGGGCATTCCCATGAAGGTCACGGTGCCCATGCGCTTCTGCACATCGTGCGCAGCGCGGTCTCGCACACCGTTCAGGTGACGGCATTCATCTTCCTGGTCACCTTGGTGCTCGTCGCCGTGCTTGATACGGTGGGGGAGCCGGTGCTCGAGCAGTTCCTGCGCGGCAACGAGGTGCTGGCCGTGTTCGGCTCGGCGCTCGTGGGGCTGATTCCCAACTGCTCGGCAAGCGTGGTGATCACGCAGCTGTACCTGGAGGGTGTGCTGTCGCTGGCCCCGATGCTCGCGGGTACGCTCATCAGCGCCGGCGTGGGCTACCTGGTGCTGTTCCGCACCAACCGCAGTGCGCGCGAGAACGTCGTGTTCCTGCTGATGATGTACGTTGTCGGCGTCGCGTGGGGGCTTGTCTTCACGCTGCTGGGCCTCTGACGGAATCGTGCAGAGCGCGGGTTTTGGGCGTGGTGTACCGGCGGGGCTACCTCGTGCGGTGCCCCGGCGGTTCGGCTGTCGGTGCCGACGCGCCGGTCGGCCTTAGTCACTCGCTAGCAGCTGCGTCAGGTTGCGCGAGAACCGCTTGCGGTCGTCTGCGGTGAATGCTGCCGGTCCTTTGGTACGTCCGCCGGCGCGACGTACCTTCTTCTCTTCATGGCGGATGAACAGCTGCATATCGATGGTCGCCTTGTCGTAGACGCGGCCGCGCACGCCTATGGCGGCGGCTCCGCGGCCGAGCACCATACTCGCCAGGCCGATATCCTGCGTAACCACGATGTCGCAGGGGCTCAACCGTTCCACGATGGCGAAGTCGGCGCTGTCGGAGCCGACGCTCACGTCGAGCGTCTCGACCCAAAAGCCCCCGGACCCGTGGCGCTTTCCGCGAGCGTCTTCGGGGGTCCGGGGGTCATCGGGGCGGATATGCCGGGAGAGGTTCTGGGTCGTGTTGCCCGCTATGACCACGTGCACGTGCGCCTTGCGGGCACAGGTGAGCGCCTCGCGCGTGACGGGGCAGGCGTCGGCGTCTATGAACAGAGTGCGTGCGGTCATGGAACCTCCAGGTTGAACAAGGTTAGCTGGCGCTATTGTCGCACGTTGCGCTTATTTGCCGAAGGTCAGGGCGCGAGCCACCAATACGACACCGAAGATGAAGAGCGCGGCGCCGGCAAAGGTGATGAGTAGATCGAACGAGACGATCGGGAACGCGAGCACGATCAGCCCGGCGGCGATGGAGAGGATTCCGCCGGCGATGGCGAGTGCACGGTTTTTGGTGGTTTCGGACTCCAACAGCGTGATGACGCCCTCGATGAGCCAGCAGAACCCGGTGACGGTCATGATGACCGTCCCGATGGCGAAGGCACTTCCAAGTTGGTTGCGCAGGACCAGAACTCCGCCGAGCACCAGCAGCAGGCTGGTGATGACGCTGAGCGCGCGCCATCCGACCGGCAGTGTCTTCAACGTGATGGCGGCGAACAGGTGCGTGAGCCCGGAGACGATGAAGTACAGCCCTAGGACGACGGTCACAAAGAGCAGCGTCCTGTCAGGCACCGCCAACAGTGCGAGCCCTGCCGCCAACGACACGGCCCCCATGGTGCCGTACATGGCGCGTACGCCTTGGACTGCCGTGGCCTCCAAGTTGACCTCGTCGAAGCCGAAGGGGCTCTCGAATTCCTCCTCCTCATGCTCGCCCGAATGTGTCGTTGCTGCCGTCGCGGTTTCAACCGACATGGCAAGACCTCCTTTGCGCCCGGGGCGCGTAGACTGTGGTACGTGGTCTCGTGTTGCCGTATCTGCGCCGCTACAAACGCATGTTGCCGATTATTACGGACATGTAAGCCTGCGAGCTTTGTGTATCATGAAACTGTTCTGCATTAAAACGAGGAGGTCGACGCGTATGGACGCCGAGGTTGCAGTGAAGATGGCCGAGCAGGGCCGCGATAAACTCGGGTTGGGGGAGTTCGATGGACTTGTCCGCCGTGCCCGCACCTGCCGTCGGTTCGACGAATCGATGCGCGTACCCGCCGAGTTCCTGTATGAGCTCGTCAACATGGCACATCTTGTACCCAACGGCGCGAACGCCCAACGTCTGCGCTTCCATGTGGTGAGCGGCGAGAAGGATTGCGCCCGCCTCTTCGACGAGCTGGCGTGGGCCGCGGCCCTCAAGGACTGGCGCGGGCCCGAGCCGGGCGAGCGTCCCACCGGCTATGTCGCCATCCTGGCCGAGCGCGCCGTTCCCGGTAAGCCGGCGGCTCCGATCACGGAGGTCGACTGCGGCATCGCCGCGCAGACGATGATGCTCGCTGCGCGCAGCGCCACGCCCGAGGTTGCCGCCTGCATGTTCAAGGCGTTCACGCCCCATGCCATCGACGCTATGGGGCTCGACGGCGATAAGCTGGAGCTCAAGTTGGTCATGGCGTTCGGCGTTCCGGCTGAGCAGCAGATCATCGATCCGGTCGACGGCAATCCCGATGGTTCGCTCAACTATTGGCGCGACGCCCAGCAAGTCCATCACGTGCCCAAGCGTCCGCTTGCCGACGTGCTGGTCTAATATTGCGCTAACGCAGTCGAAGGGAACCACCCATGAGCAAAGACCTGTACCTTGTCCGTCACGGGCAGACGATCTTCAACCTCAAGCACATCATCCAGGGCTGGTGCGACTCGCCGCTGACGCCGCTCGGGTGCGAGCAGGCGCGTCGCGCGGGGGCGTTCATGCGCCGTCGCGGCATCTGTCCCGACCATGCGTACGCCTCGACGCTCATGCGCACCAACCAAACCATCGAGCGGGTTTGGCCCGGTATGTCCTACGAGCGCCTCGACGGCTTGCGCGAGTGGTACTTCGGCGATTTCGAAGCCGAGCGCGTCATGCTGATGCCGCACCGCCCGTGGCGCGATTTCTACATCGATTACGGCGGCGAGGGCCAGATGCAGGTGCGCTGTCGCATGGTCGACACCCTGACCCATGCGATGTCGCGCGAGGACACGCGTTGCGTGCTGGCCGTCTCGCATGCGTCGGCCATCAAGGAGTTCACCGACCATTGGTTGGGCGCGGCTGCCGATGAATGCGGGCCGGTGCCCGGCAACTGCTCGATATCGCATTTCGTCTTCGACGAGAATGCGGGGACGTTCGAGCGTGTTGAGTATTTCACGCAGGACGATTACGAGCGCGAGCTCGGTCTTGAGCCACTTGTGGCCCCTGTGCGGCACGTCGGCTAGAGTTTGGCCACCTGATGCATGATGAGCCCGAGGGGCACGATTGGCGTACTGTCGGATACGGCGCTGGCGGGCCATAGCGCCGAGAGCACGTAGGTAAACGGTTCCTTCCCGGTGAAGGAGCCGTTTTCTTTTGCCTGTTTAGAAAAGGCAGTTGCCGCCTGCGCAGCTTCGCGGGCCTGCTCGTCGTCGCCGGCGGACGCGAGATGGGCAACCTGCTCGAACATGGTGTGGATGGCGTCGACGGCGTCTTTGCGCTTGACCTCCCAGAAGCGATGCACGGCACCGGTCGCGTCCGCGAGTTCGTAGAGCGGCGTTCCCTGTTTAGCAGCGTCGATGATGATCGCCATGACGGGCTGGTCGGGGTAGGCGAGGGATGTGGCGCGCGGCTGCACGCGAAGGTCCTGGATGTCCGCTGCGGTCGCGACGGCGCTGCTGTTATGAGGTGCGCTGCCTGCTGAGACTACTGTTTCCGCTACGTCGCTTGCTGTGCAAATCACCAGCACGGCCGTCTTTGCCCCGGCTTTATCGGCGTGCTCGTACACGTAGTATGCCGCGCCGGGGTCTTTGAGCAGACGACCGTCGGCGATGCCGTCGCGTATGCCACTGCCGTCCTTGAGGATCGCCCCCATGCTTCCCAGTGCGTCGTTCAAGTGGTCGTCGGCGGGACGGATGCAGGGAAACGGGAGCGCTTTCATGGGGGCCTTTCGTTCGTTTGGCGTGAGGGGCTCTTATGATACCCCCTCGATGTGGTTCCGGCTGAATCCGCTATCGTTACCAGAGCGTGTTCTCGGTCAAGCGGATCAGGACCTGCTGGCAACGGCGGATGTCCGCATGGGGGACGTGCTCGTTCGGCTTGTGCGCAAGGGCGAGCGAGCCGGGACCGTAGCTCATGCAATTGCGGTTGCCGCAAGTCCCGGCGATGACCGCGGTATCCGTGTACCCGGTGAAGAAGCCGATTTCGGTATCCGTTTCGGTAACGTGATCGGCTGCTGCCTTGAGGGCAGCGAGCAAGGGAGACGCGGGGTCGCGCTCGATGGGCGGACGGTCGCCTGTGATCTTATAGGTCCCATGAACGCCCGGGATCTCTTCTTCGGCCTGCGCGATGACCTGCTCGACGATCTGCGTGGCCAGGGTTGTGTTTGCAGGTGGTACCAGACGCATATCGATCCAGACCTTCGCGTGGTCGGGGACCACATAGGGGCGGTATCCGCCTTCGATCTGTCCAAAGGTCACCGTCGAGCGGCCGAGCTCGTGGTGCGCTGGCAACGCGGCGACGGCGCGTCGGATGCCGGAGACCACTTCAGCCATGCCGGCGACGGCGTCGGCTCCCTTCCATGGTTGGCTCGCGTGCGCGGTCATGCCGGCCATGTCGATCTCGAACCAGGTGCGACCCTTATGGGCGACTTGAATCTGACCGTCGGTCGGCTCGGTATCCAGGACCCATTCGTGCCCGCCGACCCAGCCGGCATCGATTGCGGCCTCGACGCCGCGCATGAAATCCTCCTCGTCCACGCTGCAGATCAGCGAGAATCCGCGCCGGGGCAGGCGATCGGTTGCCGCGACGAGATCGAGTAGGTTGATCAGTGCAGCGATGGCGCAGGCGAGTCCGCCTTTCATGTCGCACGATCCGCGCCCGTACAGGTTGTCGTTGCGAATCTGGGCTCCCAGCGGGTCGATGTCGCTGTCCCAGCCTTCGCCGAGCGTGACGGTGTCCATGTGGCAGATATAGACCAGCCGAGCTTCGTCGTCGGTGCCTGGAACGGTGATCATCAGGTTCTTACGACCGGGTAGAACTTCCAACTCCTCGATGGCTATGCGTTGCAGAATCGGCGAGGGCGACTCCTTTACGTGCCGCTCGATATGCTCCTTGATGAACGCCTCGACCTGTCCCTCGAAGGCACCGGGATCGGAGCTGTCGATGCGGACCAGCTCTTGGGCGAGCCTCCAGGCATATTCCTCGTCAACCATACAAGACCTCACAATCAGTGTGATAACCAAACAGATTGTATGCTCTCTCTTACGCGAGCTGTACGCAGACTTCCGTGAACGGTCTTGAGTCCTAGCTGGTTCTTTCTGCCTTGTAAGGTCGAGTCGGGTTTTGAGACAAGCTCCGATTTTCGCCTTGCCGTTTGGCGATAAAAACGGCCCGTCTACCTGGCCGAGCTCGGCGGTGAGGGTCAGCCACGCTTTCATGACACTATGGACGATATTCTCTGCAACATATCAGCTTTCAGATACCATCGCATACCTCCTCAGGTGCGAGCGGTCTTGCCGGACTTGCCTCAACCGGGCGATGATCCCAATCTCTATGATCTTTGTTCTCACCCGCTTGTTTCCGATGCGCTGGGGAAGCCGCTTCACGTGCTCTCGCGTGGGCGACGGAATCCCCGGGCGGGTAGGCGCCTGGTGAGACATTCTTGGAAAGACGAGGTTCCATTTGGGGCGATCGAGGAAACCGATTTCGGTTTTGAGGTAGCCTCACCGCTCTTCACCTTGCTGACGTTGGCCCCACATGTTACAAATGAGCGTTTGATCATGTGCGCGTACGAGGTGTGCGGGTCGTTTTCGGTGTTTAAGGTGACGCCATGCCTTAAAGAGATGCTTGTGCGGGCATACGGCCAGGATTGGTCCGGCGGCCGCTTCGGCTGGGAGAACATTAGGGATGTTTCCGGCAACTCGACGGACCTTTGGAAACGCGACCCCTTGGTTTCTCTTGAAGAGCTGAGCGATTTTGCCGATCGGTGCCGTGGCCTGCGCGGTGCGAAGTCGTTCGCACGTGCGGCGAAGTGCGTGACAGGCGTGGCTGCATCGCCGTTGGAAGTTCAAGCCTCTATGCTGTTCGGCTTGAGCCGACTACGCGGCGGCGAGGGCCTTTCAATCGCCAACAACGTCAAGATCAACTTGAGCAACGATGCCCAAATTATATCGGACTCAACGCTTCGATACGCCGATATCCAGCTGTTCAGTCCCGGCAAGATGCATGACTGCATTGTTGAATGTCAGGGTAAGGTCATCCATGGGTCGGTCGAAGCGAAAATATCAGATTCTGACAGGACGACGGCGCTTCAGTCCATGGGGTATGACGTCGTCCTGATGACCTATTCGCAGCTGTTTGAGCCCGATAAGTTCCATTCGGTCATGAAACTTATCGCTTCGAACCTCGGGATGGAGCTGAAAGAGAAAACCGAGCGGCAAAAGGAATTTGAGAAGAGGCTCAGAAGCGAGATTTTTGTCGATTGGGCGGGTATTTAGCCGTTATGAAATGTTGCTTTCAACAGGTTATTTCGGTTTTTCGACCCTAAATTTGGATTTGCCAAGTAGACCGAATTTGGCAAGTCTTCTACCTGCGGTTTTGTTGAGCAAAAACGGCCGTTACTTGTGGTTTTCCAAATTAGGGTCGAAAAACCGAAATAACCTGATCTGGACAACATTTAATCAGCCCTGATTCCACACTCAAATGCCCCCGATTCGCGATGAATCGGGGGCATTTGAGTGTGGAATCAGGCTACGCTACTTGATCACGCGTACGCGGTACATGGATTCGATGCGTTTGAGCGCCTCGATAGTCCCGTTATCGAGATGCTCGTCGGTATCGAACATGGTGTAGGCGTTTTCGCCGGCGCTCTCGTTGGTCATGCGCTGGACGTTGGCGTTGTCCTTGGCGAGGATCGCGGTGATCTGGCCGATCATGTTGGGGACGTTCGCGTGCAGGCATGCGATGCGGCTCGCGGCGCGTGCCTTGCCCATGCTGCAGGCGGGGTAGTTCACGCTGTGCGCGATGTTGCCGTTCTCCAGGTAGTCCTTGAGCTCGCTGATAGCCATGTCGGCGCAGTTAGCCTCGGCCTCTCCGGTGCCGGCTCCGGAATGTGTGGTGATGAACGTCTTGGGCATGAGTACCGTCTTGGGCGTGGCGAAGTCGGTCGCGAACCAGGATAACTTGCCAGCGCGCAGAGCGGCATCGACGGCGTTCTCGTCGACGATGGTCTCGCGGGCGTAGTTGATCAGCACGGCGTCGGGTGCGAGCAGGTCGAGCTGCTCAGTCGAGATCATCCCGATCGTGTCCGCCTTGCTGGGGACGTGCACGGTCAGGTAGTCGCAACCGCGGCACAGGTCCTCGAGCGTGCCGACGCGCTGGACCTCGCGGCTCAGCACCCAGGCGTGCTCGACGGAAATGAACGGGTCGTAGCCGTAGACATCCATCCCCAGGTCGACGCAGGCATTGGCGACCTTGGAGCCTACGTTGCCCAGGCCGACGACGCCGATGCGTTTGCCCTTGAGCTCGCGTCCCACAAAAGCCTTCTTGGCCTTTTCCGCATCGACCATGATGTTCGGGTCGTCGGCGTTCTCGCGCACCCAGTTCATCGACTGCACGACGCCGCGGCTCGAAAGCACGAGCATCGCGAGCACGAGCTCCTTGACGGCATTGCTGTTGGCGCCGGGGGAGTTGAACACCACGACGCCTTTCTTGGCGTACTCCTCGATAGGGATGTTGTTGACGCCGGCGCCGCAACGGGCGATGGCGCGGATGCCCTCGGGCAGGTCGTAGCCGTGCAGGTCGGTCGAGCGCATGAGGATGGCATCGGCCTCCTCGGCGGTGGAAACGAACTCGTAGCCGTCACCGAACTCGACTTGTCCGTCCTTGGTGATGTCGTCGATGGTCTTGATTTTACGCATGAGGTACTCCCTGCAGAAATGCACGCTGCCGTGCGAAACGATTCGGACTGTCGGTTGGCCCGCGGATATCGCGGGCTACAGAGATCGCGGAGCGGGCTCGTGCTGAGCTTCGAAGTCCTTCATGTAGGTGGCGAGCGCCTCGACGTCTTCCATGGTGACGGCGTTGTACACGCTCGCGCGCATGCCGCCGACCAGGCGATGCCCCTTGACGTTTTCGATCTGGCGATCCTTGGCGCCTGTCACAAAGGCTGCGTCCAGCTCGGGATCGCCCGTGCGGAACGTGACGTTGGCGATAGAACGGCTTTTCGCGTCGGCGGTTCCGTGGAACAGCGCGCTGCTGTCGAGCAGGTCGTACAGCAGGTTCGCCTTGGCCCAGTTGCGCTCGGACATGGCCTCGAGCCCGCCGGTTTCCTCGACCCAGCGGAACACCTTGTCGCATACATAGATGCCGAAGGTGTTGGGCGTGTTGAGCATGGAGCCTTTCTGAGCCTGCAGCTTAAAGTCAAGATACTGCGGCGTCTGTGCGAACGCGGGGCCGTCGGCGATCAGGTCGTCGCGCACGATGACCACCGTCACGCCAGCGGCGCCGGCGTTCTTCTGGGCGCCCGCGTAGATGAGTCCGTAGCGCGTGACGTCGAGCGGTTGCGACAGAAAACAGCTCGAGACGTCAGCGACCAGCGGGACATCGCCGCATTCGGGCAGCTCGTGGTACATGGTGCCGAAGATGGTGTTGTTCTGGCAGATGTAGATGTAATCGAGCGGGGCTACGGCGTTCTCGACTGCGATGCGCTCGTTGACCGCCGCCATATCGGGGATGCGGTCGAACCCGGTGTCCTCGGAGCTTGCGAGCAGCACGGCATCACCGTACTTACGTGCCTCCTTGTATGCTTTGTTGGCGAAATTGCCGGTCACGACGTAACCGGCGCGTCCGGTGCGCATCAAGTTCATGGGAATACCGGCGAACTCGAGCGTGGCGCCGCCCTGCAGGAACAGCACGCGGTAGTTCTGGGGGATGCCCAGCACGCGGCGCAGCGTGGCCTCGGCGTCGTCGATGATCTGCTGGTACTGGGGAGATCGATGGCTCATCTCCAACACGGACATGCCGCAGCCGCGGTAGTCGAGCATTTCGTCGCGGATCTCGGTCAGCACGCTAAGCGGAAGCGCTGCCGGGCCGGCCGAGAAGTTGTGCACACGAGCCATTCCCCGTACTCCTTTCCCAAGTTGGAAATGTTTCGGTAACTTTAGCACAGTAGAGCATCGCCCGCGCCAAATGTGGCCCTAAAACTCGAGCAGAACGGTAGGGTTTACAGGGTGTTTACATTCACGTTGCTGTTGACGAATCTCTATCGACATACTGGGTAACCGTCGCTTCATTCCGTTGCTCGATGTACTATCTGCGAAATGCGAAACCCGGTATGTTTGTCCCCAGTCGGAAGAGGGCTGTTATTTGAGGAGCGGAATATACCGAGAAAGATATTCCTTAAGAGCTGGGTCGCATACATAGATGAACGTACCCAACATGCCTCGCGTCATGAGGACGTAATAGGCGTTCAAGATAATGCTTTGAAGTTCTTGCTCCGTTGCCTTCTTCTTGGCTACGGTATCTTTGAAGTCTTGTCTGCTGACGCAGACTTCATCATTATTTTTGTCATATCGAATATCGGGGCCAAGTATCACGAAACCGTAGTTAAGGTCATATCCCTGGACCGTATGGACGCAGCCGACTTCATCGGTGGCTCCTTCAGAATTCACCCAATCCTTTTGAGTTGAGTTCCAGCGCTTTCTGATTCCTTCGATGGTGATATCAAAAGCATTTTTATCGGTTTTTGATTGCCATTTCCAAGCAAAGCCAGCCACCATTCGTGATAAGCCGCTTTCGGCTTCTTTTTGTTTTTGGAGAGCGCAGAAGTCGGCGAATCTATCAATGATGGCGAACTGATAACGTGGGCAGTCTCTTCCGGGGTCATTTGAGCGAGCGTCGAAAGGGATGTCGCTGAATAAGGCGTCGAAATTCATGCCGTCATGCATATATGCTTTGTTGTTGAGCAAGTTATATACAAAATCTAAGTATTCATCGCCGCCGCGTACGCGCATTTGGGTTGTCAGAGTGAATTCGTCTGTTTCAATTCCTTCGGATTCTAACCGCAAAAGGCGATTCTCCAGTTCTTGGCTGCTAAGTCCTGAGGCTCGTATTTGTTGTTTTGGGTCATAGAACAAGAAGGCTTTGTCGCAGCATTTGAATACCCAGTCGACTTGATTGCTCGAGTGGGGAAGCTGCAGCGCGTCGCAGGAGTCGTAGAATGATTTGACTCCCGCACCTGCACTGAGATAATTGCCCAGTCTATGTGCCTCGTCGACTAATAGGATGTCGTACTTTTCTTTTTTACGAAGCTCGCTTGGGGAGATGATGTCACCCGGTTTTAGGCCTGGTAAAAGAGCGGCTAGCTTTCTAAGTGTTCTTTTCAGCGAAACCATGGGCGTGACGAAGCCGATTTTGATGTCTTTGGTTTTCGGCTCGTTTTTAATTTTAAACAGAAGACTTACTGCTAGGATTGTCTTGCCGGTCCCTGGGTATCCATTGACGATGGTCACCCGCCTTACGTTCTTTCGGTCTTTATCTCGTTCAATTTGCGAGAAAATAGATTCAATTGCCTCGTATTGGTCGGGAGTCAATGTTTTATAGGGTGAGAATTTAAATAAGTCGGAGTTTTCAAGTTCCTCTAGCGGGTGTACCGCGTAATGCATCTCGCGGAGCGTCTGCCATAGTTTTCGAAACGATTGGCGATATAGAGGGCGCTCATAATAGTCAATTTGAGAACATCCGTTGTTGGCGTTAGTAACGGTATAGTTTTCATCAGCGCAGAACAGTTCAATGAGTCGGTTTTCAAAATCGAACGTAGCAGACTGATTGAATAGAGGGTAGTCGATAAGCAACGAACGGTTGAAATCCTTAGCGGGATTATCGGTGTGCTGTTTCATTCGGCGTTGGTAATTTGTCGTCTCTCCTATGTAGGCAGTATGGGCCTTGTCATTCGTCAGAACGTATACGACAGGCCAGCCTTGATCATGGTGAACGCCGGGTTTTGGCGTGTCGAAATCGCAAAGTGGCTTGTTGAGGTCGAAGGGCTTTGGCAGCGGGAGTGGATACTGGCGTAAGGTGAATTCGTCTACCATGCTGCCTCCAAGATCGCATACCGGTTATACACATTATGGTCTCAGTACATGCCTTCAAACGTATGGTTCGTCAAGTTTTGTTATGGCTTATCCACATAGCGCAACAGCTCGGCGTGCTGTAAACTATACTTGTATATATACTTGTTATAGAGGAGGCTGAAATGCCGCAGCTGTCGCTTTATCTCGATGATGACCTGATGGACAAGCTCCGTGACGGTGCGAGCCGGGCTCACCTGTCGCTCTCAAAGTATGCCGCTCGCTGTATCGACAGCGAAACCGCTTCGGCACTTTGGCCTCAGGGATTTTGGGATCTATACGGATCGGTCGATGACGGTTCGTTCCGCGTTCCCGATGAACTTGGTTTCGAGCTCGACGGCCCGCGTCTGCCGTTATAGGGGAGGCGTATGTATTACCTCGATTCTTGTGTATGCGTAAACTTCCTGCGCGGCAAGCTCCCCGGCTTTCGAGAACGCCTCGAACGGACTGATCCTCGCCTGTTCGGCATTCCCACCGTCGTTCAGGCGGAGCTGCTGCTTGGTGCCGAAAAGAGCCGAAATCCCGAGAGAACCCGACTGCAGGTTGAATCGTTTTTGCTTCCGTTTGCGATCATCCCGTTCGATTCGGCATGCGCAGCCGAATATACCGACATCCGTAACCGGCTTGAGCGCTCTGGAAGGCTTATCGGCCCTAACGACTTGCTTATAGCAGCAACCGCAAGGGCGAACGGGGCGGCATTGGTCACGCATAACGTGAGGGAGTTCAAGCGGGTGAAGGGCCTGCGGCTGATCGATTGGGTGGAGTTTCCGCTGGTGACCTCCGAGTGCGAAGGGCTCTGTTAACGCAGCCCGCTGTAGGTTGCACTCAGGTGCCACTTGAGTAGAATGGTAACGTTGAAGTTCAACTTGAGGCTTAAACACGGGAGGCGGTCATGGCAATCTACGTGACGTCCGATGCCCACGGGCATGTACGGGCGCTCGATCGTGCGCTTGAGCTGGCAGCTCCCGGTTCTGACGATACCGTTTACGTACTCGGCGACATGATCGACCGAGGACCAGATCCGCTTGGAGTGGTCCGCACCGTCCAATCGCTGCCCAACGTGCACGTGCTCATGGGCAACCACGAGCGTCTGATGCTGGATGCCCTGCTTGGCACCGACGACTTGGATATCGCCACCTGGGACATGAACGGAGGCTGGGCAACGTCGGCGCAGCTCGACGGCTTGCCGCGCCAGGAGTTCCTCGATTTTCTCGACTGGGTGCAGGCTCTGCCGCTCTACGACGTCGTCGAGGCTTCGGCTCGCCGCTTCATCTTGGTTCACGCCGGTATCGATTCTGCCGCCGCGCGGGCTCACTTGCTCGAGGCAGGCGTCGACGTATCCGGCGGCCGTGGTGCCGATGCCGCGTCGACAGACACGCTGCTCGACATGCTTGCCCATCAAAGCGCCGAGGACCTGCTGTGGATCCGCGCTCCGTTTTGGGGCGAGGCGACGGGGCTCGTCGGCGCCGACGGTTCCGGCCCGGTGGTCATCGCCGGTCACACGCCGTCCATCTCGCTCGCTCGCTATTCCGACCGCATGGAGAACTCCGGCTTGGATGAGGACGAGGCACACGGCATCATCGTGCCCGTGGGCGCCACGGACGAGACGGCGGGTGTGCCCGACCGGTTCGATATCGACTGCTCTGCGGCTACGGGCTGCGAGTTCGGTGCCGTGGGCGTCATGCGCTTGGATGACGGCGCGACCTGGTACGCCAAAGTCCAGCCCGACGAATAGGCTTTAATGGAAGGGGTTGCGCTCCCGAGTGATGCGCTGACGGATGCGTACGTATTCCAGCACGAGCAGCACCAGCAGTAGCGCCATGACGGCGACGTAGCTGATGACGGCCCCCGTAAGCCCAAGCAGATTCACCAGGATCATCGGCAGCACCGCGCTTGCAACGAAGCAGATCAGGTAGATGCGCATCACGTCGCCGGTGCGGCGCAGCACGGTGATGATGGCGTACAAAAAGTCGATGGCCGCCGTGATGCCGCCGGCGAGCACCATGAGGTAGGCGAGCGTGCGGTAGTTCTCGAAATTCAAACCGTACAGCAGGCTCATGAGCTGGATACCCCACATACCCATGAAGAACCCCACGGCGGCGGTGATCGCCACGATCACCGCCATGACGGCCGCGATGATCAGGTCGAACCGACGGCGTTTGCGCGGGTTTGCCCAGATGTTCGACAGGCGCACAAGCTGCGGCTTATATACAAATCCGATCGCTAACAGGATTCCCTGCGCCGGGAAGTACAGCGCATTGAAGTACAGCTGGTTCTTGTAGGGGAGTGCGCCCTCCATGACGAACTTGGGCATGCTCTCGATCAGGTTGAACAGGAACAGTGCGCCGAACAGGGGCAGACAGCGTGCGAACAGACGGCCGACCTCGCCCAGGCTCACGCGGCGCGACTTCTCGGTCTCGAGCAGCGCGAGCGGAACGGTCAGCAGCACAAGCGAGGCGATGGCCGCGACGCCCATTCCCATGGCGGCCACGGCCATGTCGCGGGTGATGAACAGCAGCAGCGAGAAGACGGCGCAGACGCCGGCCGAGCGCGCCGTCTGGCTGATGCCTCCCAGGTACAGTTTGTCGGCCTGTTGCAGGCGTCCCTCGTAGACGTCGGCGATACCGTCGACCACCTTGTACAGGTAGACGCCCAGGCTGATGGTGGCCATGTGTGCGTCGTAGCCGCGTAGGCTTGAGTAGGTGAGGCCCGCGACGAGGGCTATGGCCGCGCAGATCCATCGGTTCAGTTGGTATGAGGCGAATGACGCCTCCTCCTCGATATCGGAGACCTGATGGTTTCGTACGCCGTAGTTGCAGGCGATCATCAGCAGCGTGCCCGTCACGAACGCGAGCGAGAACATGCCGGCTTCCTCGGCCCCCGCGAGCTGTGTCGCCACGATGGTGAGCAGCGGGAAGGAGCATCCCCACAACGAGGTGCCCACGGTGTTCCAGATATAGTCCAAATTGGTGGCATGCTCTTCGTACTCGGCCTCCTGCTTGCCGAGGGAGCCCTGGTATATGGAGGTGAGCAGGCGCGTCCACCAGGCGTTGACCAGACGGCGCAAGGCGGAGGGACGACGCTTTCGGCGACGCGTTGCGGCTTCCGCCTCGTGTGCGGTGGGGAAGAGACCGGTCTGGGGTTGCTCCTGAGCGGTCGCCGGCCTACGGCGATGCGGGCTCATGTGCGATTTCCGAAAGCCCGAGATACCGTTCCTGATGCTGTCGATGGGTGTATGCGCCACGTAATCATCCCTTCTAGATTGGGATTCAATTATACGCAGGCAAGATTGAGGCCATTCGCGTGCTCAAACTATCCATCTGCCGAAAATATCTTTACAAATAGCCACTCTGCTACCAATTAAAGTGCGGTATTCTTAGGCGGTAAATTTCGACCCCACCTGCGACGATGCGCCGCGCTTTGGAGCCTCCCATGGATTTCATCTCGTTTCTGCTCGCTTTGGTCCCGATCTTTTGGCTGATACTCGTGCTGCTCGTGTTCAAGTGGCCGGCGTGGAAGGCTGCGATCGGTTCGTTCGTCCTGTCCGCGCTGCTCGCGGGCGCGTACTGGCGCCTGCCGGTCGGGCAGATCGCGACCGCTTCGCTCGAGGGCTTTCTCATGGCGCTGTGGCCCATCGTGCTCGTCATCATCGCGGCGGTGTTCACCTATAACCTGTGCGTGAAGACCGGTGCCATGGACGTGATCGGGCACATGATCACATCCATCTCGAGCGACCGCCGTCTGCTGGCGCTGCTGGTGGCCTGGTGCTTCGGCGGCTTCATGGAGGGCATGGCGGGCTTCGGTACCGCCGTCGCCATCCCGGCGGGTATGCTCGCCGGCCTGGGATTCGAGGCTATTCCCGCCGTGCTCGTCTGCCTGCTCGCGAACGGCGTTCCCACCCCGTACGGCTCCATCGGCATCCCGACCGTTTCGCTCGCCGACCTCGTGGGGCTCGATTCCATCCACCTGGCGACCGTGCAGCTGCTGCAGCTCGCGCCGTTTTTTCATTGTCGCCCCGGTGCTGATCGCAGCCGTCGCCGGTCGTGTGA
>ERZ808240.1250-NODE-1250-length-31947-cov-27.231939_pt1 | contig 31947 bp, 24 predicted proteins | sample MGYA00521084_ERZ808240 | MGnify/ENA primary metagenome ERZ808240 (study PRJEB31516, sample SAMN03275571) | gut metagenome | biome: mammalia-associated habitat; material: feces | host: Papio cynocephalus | place: Kenya | collected 2012-08-06 ... | reverse complement strand
ACAGATGTTGGAAATCAAGGAGTTACATGATGTATAGCTGCAATGTGGGTTAAAAGGGTAAAATAAAAACGTTTTTTTATACATCTATGAATTCTCTATGCTAAAAATCGCATGAAATCTGTTGATTGTTTGTTTTGAACAGCTTTCATGATTTTATTGCTTATTATAAGAGTTGAAATTATTCTATATAGCGTATATTGATATAAATTAAGTGAAAATATTATAATATTATACTTATAAGTTTACGATGTAAATGTAAATGACTATATTTGTCAACAAAATTGATAGTCTATGAATAATTTTTTTGCTCAACGTTTACGAATTGCTCGCCAAATGATGCATTTTAGCTTAGAACAGCTTTCTGAGAGAACTTCTCGTATAGTGTCAAAGCAAAGTATCTCAAAATATGAAAAAGGAAAGATGAAACCAAAGGCAAAGACATTGTCTGCTTTGTCCGTAGCTTTGAATATAAGCCCGGAATATTTCTACGGCGAAAATTTGAACATAGATACTCCAATGTTGAGAAATGCTTTTAATGATGCGCTTTCTGAAGAGGATTTTCAAAAAGTTGAATCACAACTCTCATTCTGGGCAGAACAGTATATTGTCGCAGAAAAAAAAGCAGGTATGGAAAGGCAATTTATTAATCCATTGAAAGATTTTATTGTTTCAGATATCTCTGATGTTTGTAATGCAGCTGATTCTTTGCGTAAGTTATGGCATTGTGGTGATGGTCCTATTCCAAGTATACTAAGACTTATGGAACGTAAGGGAATAAAAATACTCAATGAATCAATGCCTAATGGAGTTCTGGGATTAAGTACATGGGCTGACGATAAATATCCACTTGTGATTATTGACATGTCAAATGATAAGCACACTGTAGAGCGTCTTCGTTTTACAGCAGCTCATGAACTTGCACATCTTGTATTGAATATCTCAGATAATGTTTTGGTGGGGGACAAAGAGAAGCTATGCAATAAGTTCGCAGGCTGTTTCCTTATGCCAAAGTCCACTTTGATAGAGGAGATGGGAAGTGCCACTCGTCAGTCTGTAACTCTTGAGGAGTTAATAGACCTTCATGAAGCTTATGGCGTTTCCATAGCTGCCCTTGTTCATGAACTTTGGGATTTTCGTATTATCACTCGTGAACAGTATGATTGGTGGTTTGACGAACGAATAAATAAAAACCGTAAGGAAATTGGATGGGGAGAATACCTGTTCCCTGAGACGTTGGGGAAAGAAAAAAGAGTAAAATCATATGTAAAAAATAAACAGTAGCTATGGCATTCTTGATTTTTATATGGATAGTAGGCACATTGTTTGATTGTGCGATAGGGAGAAATAAGTAGTATGGTAATATCACATATATATAAAGAAAACGAAAGATGGATTATTCAATCCAACAAAGAACATCTTGAGGGCGTAGCAAAACTAGCATCGGTTTTTGCAAGCGAATTTTGTATGTCATCTTGGGGAAAAATGTTGGGAATGCTCCATGATATAGGAAAGCAATCAAATGCATTCCAACAACATATAAAAAAAGAAAGTGGATATGCTCCAGAAACAAAAGTTATTGGTGACTATCATCATGCTTATATTGGGGGGATTATCGCAAGAAAGCTTTATGGGAAATCTGCAGATAATTTCTTTGTTAATCAAATTTTGTCTCACCATTCAGGGCTACATGATTCGGATGAGCTTGATAGTGAAAATAGCGAACTTAAAAAGACTATACCTACAGAGGTAAATCCTAATATAGAAAAAGTAGTTTTAGATAAATTATCTTTTAAATGCAAAGCCACAGACATTCATCACTTATCTCGTATGTTATTTTCTTGTCTTGTTGATGCTGACTATCTTGACACAGAAACTTTTATGGATAAAGAAACCTCAGAATTACGTGCAAATAAGGCTTCAGTAAAGGATTTACTACCAAAATTGGAAATCTACCTTCACAACCTGAAAGTCAGTACAAAGGATACAGAAGTGAACCGTATTAGAAGTAAGGTTCAACAACAATGCATCAAGACTTCAATCTCGCCAATAGGTTTTTATAGTCTGACCGTTCCTACAGGTGGAGGCAAAACTCTATCATCTTTGGTTTGGGCGATGAAACATGCTATTCATAATGGACAAAAAAGAATTATTATTGCGATACCTTATACAAGCATTATCATACAGACCGCCGCTATATTGAGAGAAATATTTGGGTCAGAGAATGTATTGGAGCATCATAGTAATGTAGACCCAGAGCAAATAAAAGACGAAAAGCTCAGGGAACAGATGAAGTTGGCTACCGAAAACTGGGACTACCCTATTGTCGTCACAACCAATGTGCAACTCTTTGAGTCGATGTTTAGCAACAAGCCATCTACTTGCCGCAAACTACATAACATTGTCAATAGTGTGCTGATTTTGGACGAGGTGCAGACACTCCCAGTGGATTATTTGCAGCCGATTGTTGATTCTTTGAAAACCTATAATAGGTTATTCAAGGTTTCTGTATTGTTCACCACAGCAAGCCAACCTGTTTTGAGCGGTCTTATTGAGGGATGCAATCCAAAGGCGTCGTTTCAAGGAATAAAAGCAATCAAGGAAATCATTCCTGAAGACTTTAAACTCCATGAGAGATTAAGAAGAGTAAAACTTAATATAGACAACTCGGGCAAGTCATACGATGAAGTAGCAGAGATGTTGAAACAACATAAGAAAGTACTTTGTATTGTAAATACCCGAAAGGACGCCAAAGAACTCTATGAGCGTTTGCCACAAGAAGGAATTACTTTGCATCTTTCAAAGATGATGTGCCCTGCTCATATCAGCGAGACCATAGAGCATATAAGGACTGCACTCAAAGATGACAACAATGAAATTATCCGTGTGGTATCTACCCAATTGATAGAGGCTGGAGTGGATATAGACTTCCCTGTTGTGTTCCGGCAAGAAGCAGGATTGGACTCCGTCTTACAAGCTGCGGGTCGATGCAACAGAGAAGGAAAGCAGGATGTCTGTACTACATATGTTTTTAGCCTTGCCAAAGAGCACAATCTTCCTAAAGGCGGAATACAAGATGGCAACAATGCAAGACTTAGTTTGGACACATCATCGGATTGGTTTGCTCCAGAAACGATGAGTAGTTATTTCCGTCAACTGTATTGTCGAAATGATAGTTTTGACAAAAAGGATATGAAGCATTATTTGTATGATGTGAGAAATATCTGTTTTGCAAGTGCTGCAAAGAATTTCCGACTTATAGAAGATGCGGGAAAGACGGTTGTTGTTTGTTGGGAAAATAGCATGGAACTGGTGCATGTGCTTTTACAGAACGGACCTTCATATCTGCTAATGAAGAAAATCTCAAAATACTGTGTCAATATTTACCCAAGAGACTTTGAGGCATTATGCAAGATGGGAGTTGTAACTGAAAAAAGGGAAGGACTCTTTGTGGTTGATTACGCACAACAATATGATAAGCATATCGGTTTGCGCATTGACAACAATTGGGCAAATGAATCGTTGATAATATAAATGGAATAAGATATGGTAAAGAAGAACTCTATAAAGTTGTTTGGTGACGATATGATTCGCACCGTATGGGATGAAGAAAAAGAAACGTGGTATTTCTCTATAGTTGATGTGGTTGCTGTATTGACGGGAAGTCCCAATCCACAAACTTATTGGAGAGTGCTCAAAAAGCGTTTAAAGGATGAGGGAAATGAAACCGTTACAAATTGTAACGGTTTGAAGATGCGGGCAGCTGATGGAAAAATGCGCATGACTGATGTCGCTGATACAGAGCAGCTTTTACGTATTATACAATCCATACCGTCACCAAAGGCAGAGCCATTCAAAATGTGGCTGGCAAAAGTTGGAGCTGAAAGATTAGACCAGATGCAAGACCCGGAATTAAGTATCCAACAGGCTATGATGGATTACAAGTTCTTAGGCTATTCTGATAATTGGATAAATCAGCGGTTGAAAAGTATTGAGATTCGCAAGGACTTGACAGACCAATGGAAGTTGCACAATGTTGAGGAAGGTGTTCAATATGCAACTCTTACCGATATCATATACCAACGTTGGGCTGGTCTTACAGCCAAAGAATACAAACAGCACAAAGGATTGAAAAAAGAAAATCTGCGTGACAATATGACCAATGAGGAACTTGTCTTGAATATGTTGGCTGAACTTTCAACTACAAGTATCACAAAGTCTAAAGATCCACAGACTCTTGAAGAAAATATGCAATGTGCGGCTGATGGAGGTGATGTAGCTAGAGTGGCTCGTGAAGAATTGGAAGCAAAGACGGGCAGAAAAGTAGTGTCTCCGCTTTCTGCCAAAAGATTTTTCGAAGCTCAAAGTTCCAAAGAAGAAATAGAGGACAAAGACAATAATAAAGAAAACAAATAACGATATGGAATATACTGACAGAGAGTATTGTTTGGAGGTGTGGGGCGACATGGCTTGCTTCACCCGACCGGAGCTAAAAGTTGAACGAGTAAGCTATGACGTTATTACGCCGTCTGCTGCCCGTGCCATCTTTGAGGCTATTTTTTGGAAGCCGGCCATTCATTGGCAGATAACCAAGATAGAAGTGTTGAATCCTATCAAATGGACATCAGTACGCAGAAACGAAGTAGGAGCCGTTGTCAGCAAATCTCCCATATATATAGAGGAAAAAAGGCAACAAAAAAACAGTCTTCTTCTGAAAAACGTCCGCTATCGTATTTGGGCAAAAATGGAATTTCGATCTGTTGCCAAACGAAAAGCGGAAGGAGATTTGTTTGCACACGAGCCTGGTCGAGATGAAAATCCGATGAAGTATTATCAAATGTTTGAACGACGAGCAAGCAAAGGTCAATGTTTCAACCAACCATACCTTGGAACTCGTGAGTTCTCTGCTTCTTTCCGTCTTGTCAATGTAGATGCTGACGACTTGAAGCCAGCTATATCATTCGAGCAAGGCGGTGATAGAGACTTGGGAATCATGCTCTATGATATGGATTTCTCAGACCCAAAGAATATTCAATCTATTTTCTATCGTGCAGAGATGAAACATGGTGTAATCAATGTTCCACCTTTAAACAGTGAGGAGATTCTAAGATGATATTAAAAGCATTATATGACTACTATAACCGATGCGGAAACCTTCCCATGCAAGGAATGGAAAAAAAAGAGATTGGTTTTCTTATTGTCATTTCTGGGAGTGGTAAATTTCTGCGTTTTGAAGATTGCCGGATTGACAACAAACATGCACGAACTTATCTCGTAAAGAAGCATGTTGGAAGGTCAAGTGCAGCAGTGGCGAATTATCTTTATGACAATAGTGCCTATGTCTTTGGTTTCTCGGATCGGAAAAATGTTGAAAAGAAAATCTCTATAGAAGAGGATGATATAGAGAAGACAATGGGAAACTTAGAAAAAGAGATAGAAGAAACAAAAAATAAAATTGAACAGCAAGACACAAATGTATCAGATGAAGAGAAAGAAAAGTGGCACAAGACATTGGAGCAACTTAAAAAAGTCGGAAATTCGCTGAAAGAATGCAATGATAAAGAGCAAATCTATTTTGATACTTTCAAAGAAAAGATTTGTCAAATAGCCAGTTCTTTTCCGCAGAGTGTGGAGATTGCAGCAGTCAGTGCTTTCTACGAACAAAGTAGAACAGCTATAATCAGAGAGATGGTTAAAGATCCATTATGGATTGATATCAAGAAAAATCTTTCAAAGAAATACTCAACTTTTTCTTTTAGGATAGAAGGTGATACCAAAATTATTGCTGAAAAGAAGGAACTGCTGCAGCTTGAGAATGATGATGATAAAGATGAAAACCAACAGTTGTGCCTGATTACAGGTCTTCATGGGGAGTCTGTAGACACGACAACGGCTACTATGATACCAGGAAGTCAAGCTACAGCAAAACTTGTAGCTTTTCAGGTTAATTCTGGTTATGATTCGTATGGAAAGAAAAAATGTGCAAATGCTCCCATCTGCAAAGAAACAGAATTCGCTTATACAACAGCACTAAATGCAATGCTGCAAAATGGATCTCACAACAAATTCATGGTTGGCAATCGTACCTTTGTATTTTGGGCATCGTCAAACAGTGAGGCAGCAGATGAAGCGGAAGATGGTCTGTTTAGCTTGTTGGGTTATTCTGAAACAAAAGAGGATAATCCTAACGCTAAAATAGAACAAGTGCGTAAAGTCTTCACTTCAATTTATTCTGGAGTTTTAAAGACCAACATGGATGATCGCTTCTATATCTTAGGATTAGCTCCAAATGCAGCCAGAATAGCTGTAGTCTATTGGTCGGAAACATCCTTGAAGGATTTTGCAGGTATGGTTCTTCGCCATTTCAACGATATGGAGATAATTGATACTCGAAAAGACAAGAAACCATATATGGGCATAAAAGAAATGCTCTCAGCTGTCACTCCTGGTGGTAAGCAGTCTGATGTTACTCCTAATTTACCAGAAGCCGTCATCAAGAGTATCTTTCAGGGAATACCATACCCTTACACTCTACTATCTTCATGCATTGGCAGAATAAGAGCAGAAAGTGATGGTGCTAATCGTATTGCCCGCATGGCAATTATCAAGGCATACTTGAACAGACAAAATGATAACAACAAAAAAATAAAAGTTATGTTAGACAAAAGTAACACAAACCAAGGCTACCTTTGCGGTCGTCTCTTTGCTGTTCTTGACAGAATTCAAGAAGATGCAAACAAAAACAGTAGTATTCGTGAACGTTACATGAATGCTGCAAGCGCAACGCCTTCATCGGTATTTGCGACCATTCTGAATCTTTCCTCACATCATTTGGAGAATCTTTCCAATGAGGGAAAGAAAGTATTCTACGAAAAACTCAAGCAGGAAATCATTGATAAGATTCCTGCTGACGGTTTCCCGGCACATCTCGATTTGCAAGATCAAGGACGTTTCTTTGTGGGATATTACCATCAAAGACAGGACTTCTTTACAAAGAAAGATGAAGAGAATAAAAACTAAAGTATAAACATTTAAAACATAAATATTATGGCAACATTGAATAATCGTTTTGATTTCATTTACATGTTTGATGTACAGGATGGTAATCCTAATGGTGATCCTGACGCAGGTAATCTTCCTCGTGTAGATGCAGAGACTGGCATGGGGTTGGTAACTGATGTGTGCTTGAAGAGAAAAGTACGCAACTATGTGCAAATTGCCAAGGAACTTTCTGATGGATTTGATATTTTTATCAAAGAGAAGGCTGTACTCAATGACGAGATTGACAAGGCACATGATGACTCAGAAGTTAAAGGTATCAAGGACGCAAAGGAGAAAACTGCCGCTGCACGTCGTTTCATGTGCAAGAACTATTATGACATTCGTACTTTCGGTGCAGTAATGTCAACAGGTAAAAACGCTGGTCAAGTAAGAGGACCTATCCAGTTGACTTTTGCTCGTTCTGTGGATGCTGTTGCGACAGCGGAACATTCTATCACGCGTGTCGCAGTAGCAACTTCAGGAGAAGCAGAGAAGCAGAATGGAGAAAACCATACTATGGGACGTAAAGCAACCATTCCTTATGGACTTTACATATGTCATGGCTTTATCTCAGCCAATCTTGCCCAGCAGACTGGTTTCTCAGAAGAAGATCTTCAACTCTTTTGGGAAGCTTTGAAGAACATGTTTGATATGGATCGCTCTGCAGCTCGCGGACTGATGAGTGCTCAGAAACTTATTGTATTCAAGCATGATTCTGTACTGGGCAATGCTCCTGCAAACAAGTTGTTTGATTTGGTTAAGGTTGAGAAGAATACGGATTCAGCACCAAGATCTTTCAAAGATTACAATGTAACCGTTGACAAAGCTGCCTTGCCTACAGGTGTGACTGTCGAGGAACTCATTTAGTATCCGTATGTATACTGAAGAAGAAATGCTCATGTTGTCGGGGATACAGCACTTTATGTTCTGTCCCCGGCAATGGGCTTTGATTCATATTGAGCAGCAATGGGCTGACAATAAGCTGACGGCGGAAGGTAATATCCTACATCAAAATGTGGACAACCCCTTCTACCGTCAGAAAAATGGCGATGTTATAACCCTCCGCTCCTTGCATATAGCATCCAAGGAGCTGGGGCTTTATGGCATAACTGATGCTGTGGAACTGCTGTCTTCCGACTCCGAAGAAGATGCAATCACACATCCGAGATACAAAGGATATTGGAAACCTTATCCCGTGGAATACAAAAGAGGACACAGTAAACCTGACGAGAGGGATGAAGTGCAGCTGGCGGCACAGGTGATGAGTCTTGAAGAAATGTACGGCATCCATATACCTTATGGCGCTTTGTATTATCATGAGGACAGGCACCGTGAAGTGATAGCCATAACAGAGGCATTGCGCGACACAACCAGAGAATGTTCTAAGCAAATGCACACAATCTTCAAAAGTGGCACAATGCCGCAAGCTGTGCCTGCACGCCATTGCCGCCATTGCTCACTCAAGGATATCTGTATGCCAGAAATGGCCGAATGTCCAAAAGTCTCAACCTACTTAAACAGAAACTTATATGAGGATATTACTTAACACTTTGTATGTCACCACACCGGAGGCTTATCTCAGCAAGGATGGGCTGAATGTCGTTGTGTCAGTAAAGCAGAATGAGGTGTTTCGCATTCCTGTCCACAATATAGAGCAGATAGTGACGTTTGGCTATATGGGGGCAAGTCCGGGACTGATGAAACTTTGTGCTGACAACAGCATCGGTCTTACTTTTCTTTCTCCGCAAGGAAGGTATATAAGCCGTTCACAAGGACCGACAAGGGGAAACGTGTTGTTGCGTAAGGCGCAATACAAGTATTCCGATGAACCGAACTATGCCTTGCATCTCTCAAAATTGTTTATTGCCGGCAAAATACAAAACTATCGGAATATCCTCAGGAGGTTTGTGCGTGACAATGGTAGTGATGAGGCTGTGGAGATTGTGGCAGATAATCTCTTGCGGTGTAAGCGTAAGGTTTTGAATGCCGACAATGTTGACAGCGTAAGAGGTATAGAAGGCGAGGCTGCAAATTATTATTTCGGCGTGTTCTCACGGTTGATACTGAATCAGAAGGATGACTTTCCTTTTGAAGGACGCAACCGTCGTCCGCCAAAGGATGCCGTTAATGCAATGCTGTCGTTTGTATATACGCTTATATGTAACGACATGACTTCCGCCTTGGAGACGGTAGGACTTGACCCTTATGTGGGATTCTTGCATACACTAAGACCGGGGCGGGCTTCGTTGGCATTGGACATGATGGAGGAGTTGCGTGCCTACTTGGGTGACAGGCTTGTCCTTTCACTAATAAACAGGAAACAGATATCAATCAAGGACTTCTTGAAACAAGGTGACGAGGGAATAGTCATGACCGATTCAGGGCGCAAAACGATTATCTCTGCCTGGCAAAACCGTAAGAAAGAACAGATTACCCATCCGTATTTGAATGAAAAAGTGAGCATTGGTCTGTTGCCTTATGTACAGTCTATGTTGTTGGCAAGGTTTATTCGTAAAGATTTGGATGATTACCCCGTATTCCTAATAAAATAGAGTGATTATGTTTGTATTGATTACTTATGATGTAAATATAACGTCCCCGAATGGTGCAAGGCGTTTGAGAAAGGTTTCAAAAGCCTGTTTGAATTATGGGAAAAGGGTTCAGAACTCTGTGTTTGAATGTGTGCTCACAGAGGCGCAGTTTACTGTCCTTAAAAGTCAGTTGAACGACCTTATTGATGAAGAACAAGACAGTGTGAGATTTTATCTTTTGGGGAATAACTGGAAACGCAGAATAGAAACGATAGGCAAAAATTTCGGTATTGACTTTACTGGTGAATTGATAATATAGAATAAAGAGGGTGCGAACCTCAAGTGTTGCATAAAGTATGGGAGGTTCGCACTTGTTGGTATTCAATATTTTGTATGCTTTTGTCTTGAATCGTATTTTTGTATCATTATATTTTGTATTTCTTCGCAAAATGCTTAACTTTGTAGTGTGATATTCAGACATTTACTGAATATGCAGTCGCACCCCATGTGGGTGCGTGGATTGAAACTTTGGCTGGGCAATTGCACCCCTCTTACTTTTTGTCGCACCCCATGTGGGTGCGTGGATTGAAACTTGCACCGACAAAACGTGGTGAAGTCGGAAAATCACGTCGCACCCCATGTGGGTGCGTGGATTGAAACTTTGACGATATAGCCGCGGTTTTTCCACTGGTAGAGTCGCACCCCATGTGGGTGCGTGGATTGAAACTTGCAATAGATGTTGTGTCGGAGAGCTTGCCTCACCTGTCGCACCCCATGTGGGTGCGTGGATTGAAACTCAGCAGAAGTAAGCTCCCAGTCTTGATGTAGTAGTCGCACCCCATGTGGGTGCGTGGATTGAAACCAAATCACCGAGTCCGAAACAGAAGCCAATGGCGGTGTCGCACCCCATGTGGGTGCGTGGATTGAAACGTATTCGTTCGTATCTTTATTATTCGTCTGTATACGTCGCACCCCATGTGGGTGCGTGGATTGAAACTGGTCGAACTTGATATATATATCCGTTACCGTATGTCGCACCCCATGTGGGTGCGTGGATTGAAACAGGAGCTCCAGCGTCTTGCCATACTTTCGCTCAAGTCGCACCCCATGTGGGTGCGTGGATTGAAACGGGCGGCGAATATCAAGATATAATTTAAGCGTTGTCGCACCCCATGTGGGTGCGTGGATTGAAACTCATTTATCATAATAATTCTATGATTATTATTAAGTCGCACCCCATGTGGGTGCGTGGATTGAAACTTTATATATGCCGCCTGCGATACTCCCCAAGTCGCGTCGCACCCCATGTGGGTGCGTGGATTGAAACTATCATAAAGATGCGCTTAACCATGCGGCGATAGAGTCGCACCCCATGTGGGTGCGTGGATTGAAACCTTAAAGGGAGTGTGAACCCCACGCTCCTACTATGTCGCACCCCATGTGGGTGCGTGGATTGAAACCATCCGTTGATGTACTCCATATCTGTATTGTTATAGTCGCACCCCATGTGGGTGCGTGGATTGAAACATGGCGCGATATCCGGCTATCAATTTAATTTGTAGTCGCACCCCATGTGGGTGCGTGGATTGAAACAAATTTGGATGCAAGCATAAATATACACTCAGCTGAGTCGCACCCCATGTGGGTGCGTGGATTGAAACACGCCGCACGTATAATATACGTCGTTGCACCGCGTCGCACCCCATGTGGGTGCGTGGATTGAAACCATATTATATTATTTAATCCGTTGCATAGTAGTAAGTCGCACCCCATGTGGGTGCGTGGATTGAAACTTTTAAATCGTTTGTATTTGCCCGTCATGCCGATGTCGCACCCCATGTGGGTGCGTGGATTGAAACACATAATCTCAAAAGAAAATGAAAAAGTTACTTATGTCGCACCCCATGTGGGTGCGTGGATTGAAACCTTAGCGAGTGTTTAATCATTATCACGTCATTATCGTCGCACCCCATGTGGGTGCGTGGATTGAAACCTTTAAAACCGCGGCGGTTTTATTCTTGAAATAATCGTCGCACCCCATGTGGGTGCGTGGATTGAAACTTTTAAATTAATTAAAGCTGAAAGAATTAGCTCAGGTCGCACCCCATGTGGGTGCGTGGATTGAAACACCCTACCTGCAAATTAATAATAATTTAAATGAGTCGCACCCCATGTGGGTGCGTGGATTGAAACGCTATATTTGTCAAGATTTTAAAAAACATACGCTAGTCGCACCCCATGTGGGTGCGTGGATTGAAACAAAGAGTGGAAAAATAATTACAAGTTTTTAACGTCGCACCCCATGTGGGTGCGTGGATTGAAACTCATCTTTCGCACATCATTACACATCCCCCATGTCGCACCCCATGTGGGTGCGTGGATTGAAACCCATTGAGCTTCAAGTATGTTTAAAGGCGTTTTAGTCGCACCCCATGTGGGTGCGTGGATTGAAACATCAAGAGAGCACTTAACTGCATGCTTGACAAGTGTCGCACCCCATGTGGGTGCGTGGATTGAAACAGTGGTATCAAGTCAATGAAAATCTTGCAAGAAGTCGCACCCCATGTGGGTGCGTGGATTGAAACCGCCAATTGTAGTAAGTCTGTCTGTCGATGCCCACGTCGCACCCCATGTGGGTGCGTGGATTGAAACTTATAGAATGCCATCACGTCGAATCCACACAATTCGTCGCACCCCATGTGGGTGCGTGGATTGAAACATCAAGAGAGCACTTAACTGCATGCTTGACAAGTCGCACCCCATGTGGGTGCGTGGATTGAAACTTGCCTAAAAGCAAAAATTTGCAAAATTAAATAGGTCGCACCCCATGTGGGTGCGTGGATTGAAACCTTTGCCTGTTTTGCAGTATTTATAGCCTTAAATCCGTCGCACCCCATGTGGGTGCGTGGATTGAAACAAGATGTGGAATCCGGAACACACAGAGATCGCCGTCGCACCCCATGTGGGTGCGTGGATTGAAACATAATTGCTCGCTTAGCCGTGATGCGTAGGGCTGTCGCACCCCATGTGGGTGCGTGGATTGAAACAGCTTAGGCATAAATGCCTTGAGCGTTGGCGAAGTCGCACCCCATGTGGGTGCGTGGATTGAAACATTAAGCAGTTTCCGAACAAATCACGGCTCGCGAACGTCGCACCCCATGTGGGTGCGTGGATTGAAACTATATAAGAATACTGCGCCGAGTCGAGGGATGAGTCGCACCCCATGTGGGTGCGTGGATTGAAACTCCTGTCCTTTGTCTTGTTGCGCTTGTAGACAACGTCGCACCCCATGTGGGTGCGTGGATTGAAACCTCTTTAATAATATTTTTATTATCTATAAGGGGAGTCGCACCCCATGTGGGTGCGTGGATTGAAACCTGTAATGCCTAATCAGCTCATCACACTTATCAAGTCGCACCCCATGTGGGTGCGTGGATTGAAACCTCCCTGTAAGCATCAATACGCTTTAATATTTCGTCGCACCCCATGTGGGTGCGTGGATTGAAACTGAAATTGGTGAGCTGTGGTTGTCCCGAGAGGAAGGTCGCACCCCATGTGGGTGCGTGGATTGAAACTCAATCTTCACGAAATCGCCTTGTTTAGGTAAGAGTCGCACCCCATGTGGGTGCGTGGATTGAAACTTCTGTAATCATAGTGGTCGCATACGGAATCGAACGTCGCACCCCATGTGGGTGCGTGGATTGAAACAAGGAGCGGTGCTGTCGCCACAAGGTAAGGGGCAGTCGCACCCCATGTGGGTGCGTGGATTGAAACTTGAATGGGCGGTACTTAGACTCTGGCTTTATGCGGTCGCACCCCATGTGGGTGCGTGGATTGAAACTTGTTTACGGCATCACGCTCCGAGCGAGCCTTGGTCGCACCCCATGTGGGTGCGTGGATTGAAACATCAATTTGGAGAGACGTACGCTACGTCTTAAAGTCGCACCCCATGTGGGTGCGTGGATTGAAACCAATCTAAAGTGTTAATCTTTAGTTAAACAGCGTAGTCGCACCCCATGTGGGTGCGTGGATTGAAACCAGTAATTCCTCAAATTGTGCGTGGGTGTTTTTAGTCGCACCCCATGTGGGTGCGTGGATTGAAACTCGTCGAGAGGTATAATATAAGTGCAACGTGGTTAGTCGCACCCCATGTGGGTGCGTGGATTGAAACTGCTCATCCTCTATACAAGAAGGGTCCGAAGAATGTCGCACCCCATGTGGGTGCGTGGATTGAAACCGGGTTAAGCCAAAATAGACGGTCAGGAGATACACGTCGCACCCCATGTGGGTGCGTGGATTGAAACCTCGGTGAGGTCGTCAGCCTTAACTATCGGGGCATGTCGCACCCCATGTGGGTGCGTGGATTGAAACATGGATGCGCTCGTTGCAATGAAACAGGATGGCAGGTCGCACCCCATGTGGGTGCGTGGATTGAAACACGGAGCCCGACAAGTATGCAGGGCAATTTGCAAGTCGCACCCCATGTGGGTGCGTGGATTGAAACTCTTCGAGCTCTGCTGCCGTGAGATTACTTGAGAGTCGCACCCCATGTGGGTGCGTGGATTGAAACATGAAGTCGGAAGCTGCAGACTTGTCGATTACAAGTCGCACCCCATGTGGGTGCGTGGATTGAAACTAACCTATGTAAAAACATAAAAAAGCACCGCTGTGGTCGCACCCCATGTGGGTGCGTGGATTGAAACACAAACTCTGTTAACGGCAACTATGTTCAAAACCAGTCGCACCCCATGTGGGTGCGTGGATTGAAACCTCCTTTGTGGGCGGACGCTGACTTGCTTCGGCGTCGCACCCCATGTGGGTGCGTGGATTGAAACTTTTTACAGATATAACAGGAAAGAACGGGACAGAGTCGCACCCCATGTGGGTGCGTGGATTGAAACCATGCACGGATGTCGTTATAGAACTTGCCGTTAGTCGCACCCCATGTGGGTGCGTGGATTGAAACAATACGGAGTGGACGGACTTACTGCAGGGTTGCGTCGCACCCCATGTGGGTGCGTGGATTGAAACTGATAAGCGGCACGAGATTCCAGATCAAGAGAGAGTCGCACCCCATGTGGGTGCGTGGATTGAAACAACAATGTCGCCCATAGTAACGGGAGCCGGGTTAGGTCGCACCCCATGTGGGTGCGTGGATTGAAACATAGAAACAGTAGAGGAATATCTGAGGAATTAGGTCGCACCCCATGTGGGTGCGTGGATTGAAACATAATTTTTAAAGTTTTGTAGGGTGGTGTAGGTGTCGCACCCCATGTGGGTGCGTGGATTGAAACATAGCTGTTGGCACCGACGTATGCCTGTGCGTTGGTCGCACCCCATGTGGGTGCGTGGATTGAAACATCTCGTAGGTTATCTTCTCATTGCATGGAGACTCAACAATCTCGAATGTACAAGGGAGTAGTACAAAGGTAATACAATTATTCGTTTCTTCCTGTTAAAAATATACACTCTACACGATAAGCGTCTACGCATTTAACGGAAGAACCCACAAATAAGCCGCAAGTTCACAATAAAAAGAACTTGCAGCCATTTTTTTCAATCAATTCCTATGTGGTAAAGCCAATTCATTGGCTGTTGCTTACTTCACTTCAATATTCCTCATCACCTTAGCCTCCTGTTCTGGCGTAGTCTTAGGGATGACGATAGTGAGGATGCCGTTGGCAACGCTGGCACTGATCTTGTCGCGCTCTACATCATCCGGCAAAGTATAGCTCTGCTCATAATTGCCATAGGCAAACTCACGACGCAGATAATGAACGTGGCGAGACTCGTGATTGTCCTTCTTCTCCTCCTTGTGTTCCATCTTGTTCTCGATGGCAACATGAAGAAGTCCCTCGTTAGTAACGTTAATGCGCACCCATTCCTTTTTAAGTCCCGGAACAGCCATCTCCATAACGTAGTCTTCGGCCGTCTCCTTCACGTTGAGTGCCGGAGCCGTAGTGTTGCGTTGCGGCATGACGTCAGCGTCGAACAGTGAGTCATCAAAGAAATTGTCTAACCAATTAGAATAATTGTTTCTGCGAACCATCAACATAGTGAATACCTCCAAATTTTATTTTTTCTCGTCCTCCCTTCACCATGCGGATCCGTCGGGACTTCTGATTGTTGTTTAATGTTTTTTCCTCAAGCACCAAGGCTTTCGGCTTTCATAAGCCATATTGCAACATATATGCCAAGGGCTTAAAAATATGTTGTATATGACAATTTGTATATTTTATGTGGCGTAAACATGAAAAATTGTCATGCTTATATGCCGATATTGACTGTATCCTTTGTTTTTATACATATTTAATTGTCTTTTTATTCTTCGTTATCCTGTTTTTATATACTTTTGTATTCAGAATCAAAAAACGATGATTATGGAAACAGAGAAGAATTTTTCAGGAAAACTTACTTCAGAGTGTACAACTATTATAATAGGTAGAAAGCAGAGTGCCGACGGTGCCGGTTATCTGTGCCGCTCGAGTGATTTTGATGCAATGCTCGCCGTCAACGTGGAGAGACACAAGGATACAGACAACGGACCGGAGGAGTTTGTTGCCTTCGACAGCAAGTTCCGCTGCCCGCTGCCAAAGAAAGCACTCGGATATACCGGTCTGCCGGAGTATAACCATCCGGGTGAGTGGGGCAGTGCCGGCTATAACACGGCAGGAGTAGGCATGAGTTCCACCGAGACGATTTTCAGCAGCGAGAAGGCTCTGAAGGCAGACCCGTATGTAGAAGATGGACTTGCCGAGAACTGCACTTACAATATCGTTCTGCCGTATGTACATACAGCCCGTGAGGGAGTGGAGCGCCTTGGAGCACTGATAGAGCAGTATGGTTCGGCAGAAGGCTTCGGCATAGGTTTTATTGATGCCAATGAAACGTGGTATCTTGAGAATGCCGGTGGACACCGCTGGCTGGCGTGCCGAATGCCGGAAGACAAGTATTTCGTTACCGGCAATCAGAGCCGCTTCCGCGAGTATGACCCCAATGACAAGGATAATTTCCTTGCCGCAAAAGACCTGATAGAATTTGCCGAGAAGAACGGACTGTATGACCCTGCCGATGGAGCGTTCGACTTCCACGAGGCTTATTCGCGCGACGAAAAGCTGGACACTACATATAATTATCCTCGTGTATGGGGGCTGCAGAAGATGTTCTCGCCTTCTATCGAGAATGACGTTACGAAAAATACATTCCCCGTGTATGCCGAGGCAGAAAAGAAAATCAGTCTGCAAGACTTGCGCACGGCGTTCCGCTTCCACTATGATGATACAGACCACGACCCTTATCTCCACTCCAACGGCAAAGAGCCATACCGCCCAGTGAGTATTTTCCGTACCACGCAGACCCATATCCTGCAGGTGCGCCCCGAACTGCCGCAAGCCATAGGTCGTGTGGCATACGTGGCAATGGGTATGGCAGACCTCAGCGTGTTCATCCCGTTCTATCAGGGAGCTACGGATTCTTATGAAGCTTATACCTTCCGTGCCACAGGCGAGAGCGACGACCGCTCGGCATACTGGGCTTTCCGCAAGGTGGCAGCTCTCGGTATGACGGATTACAACTTCTTTGCTCCAATCATCAAAAAGGCATACGCAGAACTGGAAAAGGAGTTTGACGAGACGCAGAAGAACATAGAGAAGGAATATCTCGCCACATACCGGGATGCTCCCGAGAATGCCGTTGCCGCCCTTACCGAGGCAAACATCGCCATGCAGAAGCGTGCCTGCGATTTCAGTAAAGAGCTGCTCAACAATCTCTTCACCCGTCTCACGAAGAAGGTGCAAGAGGAGTATATGTTTCATGGGGCATAACCACACTGTAGCTTGATGATATTTTCATGAACATAGAAGAAGTTAGACAATACGCAATGTCGTTGCCGGGCGTTACTGAAGACCAGCCGTTTTGCGACGACATCAATAAATAATTCCTCCCGAAACTTCTTTAAAGGAAATATGAATAATGATGGCACCAAAGGTGCATCTATTTTGCACTTTTTGTGCAGCATAGATGCACCGATGCCAAATGATAGCTTTAGTACAAATGGTTGGTTCAAAAAAGAGTTTTATAAAAAGTCTGTCTGAATTCCTGCAATATTTTATAGTTAAAAAATAGAAAGTTGTTGGATTCTTATATAATTATCGATAACTTTGCACTCTGAAATTCAAATCAGAGTTTTGTAATCCTCATCGGAGGGTCTTACGAATAAGGCTGGATAAGATGACTGGGTAAAACCAATCTTCTTATCCAGCCTTATTTTTGTATGGGCAAGATGATAGAGGTTAGACTTCGATTTATTAATTATAAATAATAAATAATGGAAAAAGAATAATATGAAAGGAAAAGACTTGACACAAGGAAGCATTATAGGTAATATCATGTCGTTCTCTTTGCCGTATATGCTTGCCTATTTTTTGCAAATTCTATATGGACTTGCCGACCTCTATGTTATCGGACAATACTGTGGCGTTGACAGTACGACAGCGGTATCGAATGGTGCACAAGTGATGTATATGGTAACAGTGGTGCTTATCGGACTTGCCATGGGGACAACAGTTCTAACCGCTCGTGCCGTAGGTTCAAAAGACTCGTCAAGGGCACGTGTGACAGTAGGCAACACGATAACCATGTTTGCCGTTATAGCCATAGTGCTGATGGCAGTGTTGCTCTCTCTGAGAGGATGGATTGTTGGCGTGATGGACACTCCGGTGGAGGCAGTCTCAGGTATGGAACATTATCTTACAATATGTTTTATAGGTACCCCCTTCATCATTGCCTACAATATCATAGCCTCAATATTCCGTGGCTTGGGAGACTCGCGCAGTCCTATGTATTTTGTTGCCGTAGCATGTGTGTTTAATATTTTGCTCGATTATCTCTTCATCGGCTTCTTTGGATTGGGAGCCATAGGTGCAGCCCTTGGCACGACATTGTCGCAGATGGTGAGCGTATTCTTTGCGATAGGTGCCATACGCCGCCATCGTGGTATGCTCGACATCTCGTTTTCCGACTTGCGCCCAAGGGCAGATGTAATCAAGAACATACTGAAAATAGGTTTGCCAATTGCCATGCAAGACGGATTTATACAGGTTTCGTTTCTCGCCATCACTGTTATCGCCAATCAGCGTGGACTTATAGATTCCGCCGCCGTAGGAATTGTAGAGAAATTTATAGGTCTTGTCTTTATAGTTCCCTCAGCGATGCTCTCCACCGTATCTGCAATATCAGCGCAAAATATAGGGGCAGGAAATATGCAGCGTGCCAAGCAAACAATGCGCTCTGCAATGATGATAACCACAGGCTATGGTGTGGCTTGTGCCGTTGTGCTTCAATTCATTCCGCAAATGGCTGTCGGGATATTCACCGACAATCCCCAAGTGCTGGCACAGGGAGCGGATTATCTTCGTGGTTACGTATGGGATTGTGTTTTCGCTGGCTTGCATTTCTGTTTTAGCGGTTTCTTTACAGCTTGTGGCCTTTCAGTCATATCCTTCGTTCACAACAGCATATCTATAGTCTGCGCACGAGTACCGTTGGCATGGCTTTCGTCGCAGCTCTATCCTGACACACTCTATCCGATGGGACTGAGCACTTGTATGGGATCAGTGGTTTCGTGTGTGATATGTATCGCAGCTTACTGGTGGCTGAACCGCAAGGGGAAGATGCAGAGCCAGAATATTATGAGCATAAAGTGATGAGTAGAAATAAACATACTGGGATGATAGAAACATGCGTCAAGCTTGTTTTTGATAAATGTTTGTCGATTCGGAAAATATTCGCTATTTTTGCATAACCTTATACCTTTCCGGGAAGGTGGTGAATTTATTTTGAAACACCAGTTAAAAAAACTATTTTGATGAAGATAATATCCACAAGCGACTGGCATCTGGGCAACCTTTTCCATGGCAACGACCGGTTGCCCGAACACCGTCATTTTCTTAACTGGTTGTTAAACCAGATAACAATCCACAAGCCAGATGCGCTTCTCGTGGCTGGCGATATCTTTGACAACGGCAATCCTTCGGCTGCCGCACAAAGTGCATACTATGAGTTCCTTGCCGATGCCACTCAAGCTTGTCAGGATATGACCATTGTTATAACAGCCGGCAATCACGACTCTTCAAACCGCCTTGAGGCACCGCGCCCGCTGCTTGAACGCTACAATGTGGAAATCCGTGGCAACGTGAGGCGCACTTGGGTGTTGTCGGATGACTTGGAAGGCTCGTCGGGCTGTTGGCAAACAGATTACGACGACCTCATAATTCCAGTGCAAGGTAGGGATGGCGACAGTGTTGTAGTTCTTGCCGTACCATATCTGCGTTCAGATGTCGTGGCAGACGAGAGCTACTCGCATGGAGTAAACCGCTTCTTGCAGCAACTAACTGACCGTGCCCGACAGCTGTATCCCGAAAAACCGACAGTAATGATGGCGCATCTGTATGCCCGTGGCACGGACATTGCCAAGAATGATGCAAGCGAGAAAATTATCGTTGGCGGACAGGAGGAAGTGAGTATCGACAAGTGGGAGGGACACCCCGACTATATGACCTGCGGGCATATCCATAAGCGTCAGCATATATGGGGAACCGACTGGGCTCGCTATACGGGCAGCGCCCTACCAATGTCGTTTGCAGAGAAAGACTATAAGCATGGCGTAGACCTGTTGACTATAGAAAACGGCAAACAGCCGGAGGTAGAATTCCTTGAATATCATCCGCAGCATCCTCTACGCATATTGCCAGAGAATGATGAATCGCTGACGGTAAATAAACTGAAGACGTTAATCAACAAACAACTCCCCGAAAAACATGGCGACAAACCAAGTGAAACATTCGTATATGTAGTGCTGCGCGTCATGCTCGGCAAGGTGGCGGCAGACGAAATTAGAGAATTGGAGAGTCTGGTTGCCACCAAAGATGCAGTGTTGTGCAAGATACAGAAGATTATGCCGCAGCTCGACATCACTACCATTACCGACTCGCAGCATATTGTCAGCATAGACGACATTCTGAACCGTAATCCTGTAGACACCGTTCGTGAGGCATTCGCTATAAAACATGGAACGGAGATGTCGGATAAGCAAGAGGAGATGATAAAGGAGGTAATGAACGAACTGTCTATCGACAACTGATAAGACATACAAGCTTTCAATAGTATGAGATTTCTTAAACTTGAGATATTGAATCTCGCCTCGCTCGACCGTCAGGAAGGTGAGGTGATAGATTTTGAGCATGGGGCACTTGCCGACAGTACGATATTCAGCATCGTAGGACCTACGGGCAGTGGTAAGTCTACGTTGCTTGATGCTATCTGTCTTGCTCTGTACAACCGTGCCCCACGCTATCCGCGAAAGAAGGGCGACCGCAACCAGAATATCGAGATATTCGGTAGTCCGGAGGAGGGCGAAAGTAACCGGCTTGCTCCAACCGATAGCCGCAACATCCTGACACGTGGTAGAAAGACGGGATACAGCAAACTCACTTTCCTTGCCAATAACGGTATGGTATACCGTGCCGAATGGCATGTGCGTTTTCAGCGTGTGAGATACGAAAATGCGCAGACCGCGCTATATCGTATCAGTATGAAAGACGGTAATCAAGTGGAAGAAGCCGTGGATTGGAACTCGCTGCCAGACATCATAGGTCTTGATTATGAGCAGTTCCTCCGCACTGTGCTCATTGCTCAAGGTTCGTTTGCCAACTTTCTAAATGCCAAAGAGAATGAGCGCTATGAACTCCTTGAGAAACTCATAGGTGGCGACGACACTTACACACGTATTTCTGAGAAGATAGACGAACACCGTCGAGCCGCTGTAGATAATCTCAAGGAGATACGGGCAAAGCTTTCTGCATACGAACAAGATGATATGTCGGAGGAACAGCTTGCCGAGCTTAATGCACGCATCGCTAAACTTGAGGAGAGTGCAGCGCAAAACCGTAAGGAACTCGACAATATCAAGACTTCCCTCGACTGGTATACTCGTGAGGATAATATATGCAAGGAGATAAAAGAGTGTGGCAATAATCTCGAACTTGCCAATAAAGCTGTTGAGGCTCTGGCTGGGCAGAAAACACGTCTCGCTCTGCATGATGCCACGCTTGATGCTGTGGGCATTTACAAGAATATAAAGGAAACGGAGCAAAATATTGTCAAACTCGATACCGACATTAAGTCTGCCGAGGAACAAACGAATACCATAAAGGCAAATGTCGATAAAGAAAATAGCATACTTAAAAAGCTTAGAGAAAACCACCAAACAGCACTCTACGAGCTGGAAAAGCAAAAGCCCCACATAAACCGTGCTCGGTCGATAAAGGCTGAACTGAAAGCTACTGTCAAAGGGGTGGATGAAAAAAAAGCTGTTGTCGCTAATTGCAAGCAAGCTACTACCGCGGCACAAAAGGCTCTTGATGGTAATTTGGAGGAAATATCACGAGCGGAAGATAATGTAAAGCGGAATGAAGATACTTATAAGGTATTGGTTTCCGAAGTCGAAGACAACACCAGTAAACTTGTAAAATCAGTTGCTTCTGCTACGGAAGCCTATACTGCAGAGGCTGCAAAAGCCGATGGCTTGAATGTTGTTACTCTGCAAAAGGCAAAGACGGCAGCAGATGCTACTCTCAGCGATATTAATTCTGCAATAAAAACACTGCAAGACCTTAATGACAAAAAGATGCGTCTCAACCAGAATGTCAAGGAACTTGACGCTCTGATGAAACGCAACGGAGAGATTGATGCAGAAATCGGCAGCATCAATACGGAAAAGCTAAAAAAAGAGCTGGACACCTTACGTCATACCCATACTCTTATGACAAGCAACGACTGGCAGGCTCATCGCCATAGTCTGCATGATGGCAAACCGTGTCCGTTGTGTGGCGCCACTGATCATCCTTATTCAGATGATGCCGCATTCGTTCCTGTAATATCAGAGCTCGCTATGCTCATACAGAACAAGGAGACTGAACTTGACCGCTTGACGCAGACTCTTACCCGGCTGACAAAGGAGCAGGGGAGTGTGGGCGGCAGCATAAAGCAGATAGAAAGGACTATAACATCTACAGAGGCTGATGTAAAGCGCATTACCGGCGATTGGGACATTCTTCACGACAGACATCCGGAATGGATTGCCACGAGTGAGGCTCTCGGCAAACTGTTGCCTGTTGCTGAGCAGAGTGCAAAAGATACTGCCAAAGAGCTTGACCTGTATAATGCCTTGGTGAAAAGGATTGACAGTTTGCGAAAATCAAAAGAGAAGGCTGAAAAACTTTTGAATGAATATAAGGAGAAATCAGACAAGAAGTTGAAGTCGGCTGAACAGGCAAAGAATACCGCCTTGACACTACTTGCCACCGCCAAGGGTAAAACGGAGAACTTACAGGCACAACTAAAAGAAAAGAAAGAAGCTTTGGCTGCAGCCTTGGCAGACTTCAACGATGCCAACGACAATGCTGCACGGATGATGGCGGATATGAAAGCTGAAGTCGGTGATAAGGATCCGGACAAATATGAGACGGAACTTACGGAAAGGATAAAGGAGGCTAATGATAACGTTACAGCCAAGACTGATGAAATAACCAAACTTGACAATAAACTTGGTGTTCTCTCGGGTAAGATGGAGGCAGGCAAGAAACAACTGTTGTTGGCAGAGGAAAAATTACGGCTGCGTTCCGACGAGCTTGATGCATGGATAGCAGACTTTAATAATATGTATGAAGGTCGTTCCATAACGGTTGCCGATATCTCCTTGCTCTATTCTGCAACAGACAACTGGGAGCAGATAAGGCATGAGATGCAGTTGAAGAACGATGCATTGACAAAAGCCAATGCGCTTCTTGAAAAAGTTACGCAAGAGCATAACGAACATCTGGCGACAAAGCCGTCAACGTCGTTCGACGACCTTGTTAAACGCAAGGCAGAATTGGAAAACCAGTCTGATACAGAACTTGTAGAGAAGAAATCGCGCAAACAGCGCTATGATTATGCACGGCAACAGATGGGCAAAATGCACGAAAGCAAATTGCTCGCAGAGCGAACGGCAGGTGAGTGGACGGCTATTACTGATGCTATTGGCTCCGATGGACGCACGTTGCGCAAGATAGCCCAATGTTACACTCTGAGCTTCCTTATAGCTCATGCCAATGCGGAGATACGCAAGTTTAACAGTCGCTATGAGCTGGTTCAGGTGAAACATTCTCTTGGCATAAGGGTTATTGACCACGACCGTGCCGACGACATACGTGATACTACTTCGCTCTCGGGTGGCGAGACTTTCATCGTTAGCCTCGGACTGGCTCTTGGACTGTCGGCGCTTTCGTCGCGCAACATTTCCTTCGACAATCTTTTCATCGACGAGGGATTTGGCACACTCGACCCTGACACTCTTGCTACGGTTATCGACTCGCTTGCCATGCTACAGTCGTCGCAGGGCAAGAAGGTGGGCGTGATAAGCCATACCGACACAATGAGCGAGCGCATTACCACACAGATTCGCATTATAAAGAACGGCAATTCGGGTAGCAGTCATATTGAGGTGTATCCGTGAGGATGTTTGTTGTATCTTATCTTTCAAAAGGTTGCATGCATAAAGATTGTATGCTATAAACTTGCTGCTTATACAAATTATCGCTAAATTTGCACGGAAGATGTTATTTGCAGAATCCTGACAAAGGGAAAATCAACAAAATGAGAGAGACTATGAAGCAGAGAAGAAAATATCCGGTAGGAATTCAGACGTTCAGCGAGATCCGTGAGCGTAATTACCTCTATATCGACAAAACACAATATCTTGTTGACTTCATCACCAATGGGTATAAGTATGTATTTCTGAGCCGTCCGCGCCGGTTCGGCAAGTCGCTCTTTGCCTCAATGATACATTCTTATTACGAAGGTCGCAAGGATTTGTTCAATGGTCTTGCCATTGCCGAATATGAGAAGGAATGGGTGAAACATCCTGTGCTTCATTTCGATATGAGTGGTGCGAAGCATATGGATAATGATATGCTTGGACGTTATCTTTCCGACATGCTCGACGACTGTGAGAGTGCATTCGGCTACAAGAGTGAAAAAGTGGATCCCAACATCAGACTGAAAGATTTGGTGGTGAAGGCATATAAGCAAACTGGAGAAAAAGTCGTTATCATTATCGATGAATATGATGCTCCACTGCTCGATGTGGTGCACGAGAATGATAACCTTAGTACGCTGCGCCGAACGATGCAGAACTTTTACAGTCCTATAAAGATGCTCGACCCTTATCTCGAGTTTGTCTTCCTTACGGGTATCACCAAGTTTGCCCAGCTCAGCATTTTCAGTGAGCTGAACAATCTGTTTAATATCTCCATGTACGACCAGTATTCTGCTATCTGCGGCATTAGCAGTGAGGAACTGCATACCCAAATGCTGCCCGACGTGGAAATGCTTGCCGACCGTCTGCACCTCAGCACGGACGATACCTTCGCTCTTCTCAAGAAGAAATACGACGGTTATCATTTCAGCGAGAACTCCGAAGACGTTTATAATCCGTTTAGCTTGATAAAGGCACTTGCATCTCAGAAAATCGGCGACTACTGGTTTGAGTCCGGCACTCCTACCTATATAATAAAGCTTCTTCAGAAATATAATGTAGGTCTGCGCGACCTTACCGGTCAGGATGCCAGCGTGAGCGACTTCGATGTGTCGCCAGAGAACATGACCACTGCCTTGCCGCTGCTCTATCAGAGCGGCTACCTCACCATCAAGCACTACGACCCGATGATAAATCTCTACACCTTAGGCTATCCTAACGAGGAGGTTCGCACAGGCATGGTTCGTTCGCTTGCTGCCAACTACCTTATTCCGGCAGAAGGCACCAACAGCAGTTTTGTCATCAAGTTCGTAAAGGCTGTCGTTGCCGACGATATGGAGCTGGCTCTCACCCTGATGCGGGCTTATCTTGCCGGCGTGTCCTACCGCCTGTCTAACAAGACGGAGCGCGACGTGCAGACTATCTTCTATCTCGTTTTCTCTCTTATCGGAGGATTCATAAATGTTGAGGAGGAGAGTTCCCACGGCAGAGCCGATGTTGTGATAACTCTTCCGTCCGTAGTCTATGTCATGGAACTGAAGTTTGACGGCTCCGCCGATGCCGCCCTCCGGCAGATAGACGAAAAGGGCTATCTCATTCCATACACCGCCGACGGCAAACGACTCGTTAAAGTAGGCGTGAACTACAGCAGCGAGGAGCGCACTATTACGGAGTGGAGGATAGAAGGATAAGATAAAAAAGTAAGATTTGAGAATGGAAAATAGGGCGGAGCGTTGGCGTTCCGTCTTTTTTGTGCCCGCAAATTTGTCGTTTTCTTTTCTTTTGATTAATTTTGTAGCGTCATTCTTCGGATGGCGGCAATGAGTTGCCGACGGATATCCGGAGTGTGGCTATTCTTATGGAAATGACGTTTGCTAACGTTTGCTTCTGATGCATTGGAAATTAGGGACTTCCAAATATGATAGTCGGATGTGGATGGCAGTGAGCGTCTACTATACGTGTATCTATGCACGGCAAAAGTGCGCCCTTTCTAAAGGGTGCAACTTTTGCTATATACATATATACGACGTTGGTGTAGGCGTGTCTTCTTGCTTCTGTCCTTGCTATCATAGGTCCCCTAATACCTCAATGCACAAGGACATACAAGGAGCAGAGACCCCTGCGCCAATTTCGTTTAGAATATATGGACATCTAATACGTTTATTTATCTGCTTTGGGGGTGAGCGATAAAATCGAACGGCCTAACAAGCGTTCTTTAAGCCACGCCGAATGCTTATGAACAAATATGAACTCGCAAAGAAGATAAATGAACTCGAAGGTCTTACGAATGAGGAGAAGTCGGAGTTGCTGAAGTTGCTCCGCTCGCAAAAGAAGTATGGTCTTGTATGGGAGGACAAGCCCGAAGAAATTGAGGCGCGTCTGCAAGACGAGTTGCCTGTGCTCGAGGAAGTAGCAGACCGTGCCATCATCAGCGACGATGCCGCAGCCCCTAACCATATTCTCATAGAGGGCGACAATCTCGAAGCTCTCACCGCCCTCAGCTATACTCACAGAGGAAAGATTGACGTGATTTATATCGATCCACCGTACAACACGGGTAACAAGGATTTTGTCTACAACGATTCGTATGTAGATCGTGAGGATGGCTATCGCCATTCTAAGTGGTTGTCGTTTATGAACAAGCGGTTGAAGATTGCAAAGGGGTTGCTTTCGGATAAAGGGGTGATATTTATCTCGATTGATGATAATGAGCAGGCGCAACTGAAAATGTTGTGTGATGAGATATTTGGAGAAAGAAACTTTATTGCAAAATTCGATTGGCGAAAGAAAACAGGTGCCAATGATGCAAAGGATATTGCTGTTATAACAGAGTCCATATTATTGTATTCTATATCAAGATTAAATACAATAGAAAGTGAAATATGGAATCGCGATGAAGGTTCTCGTAATCAAAAACGATTCAAATTTGAAGATGAATTTGTCGAAACACGAGGTAAATATTATTTGGACACACTGGACCGCGGAGGGCTTCAATATTCAGATTCTATGAATTATGGAATTGATGCACCAGATGGAGGGATAATATATCCAAATGGACGTTCGGAATTTGTAAATGACGGATGGATTTGGAAGTGGGGCAAGGATAAGGTTAAATGGGGACTCGAAAATAAGTTTTTGGAATTTGTAAAATCGAAGAAAAGTTCTGCTTCTAAGTACACAATTAAGTATAAGGTTTATGAGAATGTGGATAATGAAGGAAATCTACGGAAAAAAATTGGAAGGGCTTTTTCTAATTTCATTTTAGAGCCAATTAATCAGCAAGGAAATTTGGAAATATCTTCATTGTTTGATGGTAATGTTCCTTTCTCAAACCCTAAACCTATAGGTCTCTTAAAATATTTGATAAATACTATTGCAATTAACGATATCACCATCCTCGACTTCTTCGCCGGCTCCGGCACCACCCTCCACGCCACGATGCAGCTCAACTCCGAAGACGGTGGTCATCGCCAATGCATCTTGGTGACCAACAACGAGAACGGCATCTGCGAGAACGTGACCTACGAAAGAAACAAGCGTGTTATCCAAGGCTACACTACACCGAAGGGTGAACAAGTCCCCGGCTTAACCCGAAACACCCTCCGTTACTACAAGACCCGTTTCGTTTCTCGCGACAAGACCGCCAAGAACCTGCGTTTGCTCACCGCCCTTTCTACTGATATGCTCTGCATCCGCAACAATGCCTATACCGAACTGCCGTTTGCCGGCAGGAACATCAACAAGCGCATAGCCCGATATTTCGAGAGCGCAGACGGCACAAGGCGTATGCTCGTGATTTATCAGGAGGAGGCAATCGACGCATTGGTGCAGCTCATCGGCACCTTGCCGCAGCGCGACGACAAACTGATGGTGTATGTATTCTCGCCCAATGGCTATGCCTACGACGACGAGTTTGAGGACGTTGCCGACAGTGTGAAGCTTTGTGCCATCCCCGATGCTATTCTTAACGCCTATCGAAGGGTGCTCCCAAAGCGCAAACCGCAATACCTGAAGGAGGCGCTCGACGAGATGGAACGTGAGACGGCTAAGGTAGAGAACCGACAGACTGAATTAAATTTTGAAGACACAAAGGAAGGAGGCGAAGAATGAAACAGATAGAATACCAACAGAAGGCGGTTAGAGAACTTACTGACAAGACAATAGATTTGCTTACATATTCTGGCAATCGGCATACCCTTGTGTTCAAGGCACCGACAGGTGCCGGAAAGACAGTGATGGCTTCTGAACTGTTACTCCGCCTCAATGCCGAGTTGAAAGACCGCACAGACGTGTCCTACAAGGAAGTGGCATATATATGGATAGCTCCAAACAAGCTACATGAGCAGAGCTATTTCAAAATGCGCTCGTTCTTCACAGAAGGACAGGAGCTGCATCCAGTAATCTTCGACGACCTCGACCATTCAGCCGAAGGCTATATCCATCCCGGCGAGATACTCTTCGTAAACTGGGAGAGCATCAACAAGGATAATGCGGTGATGATACGCGACACCGAACAGGGGGCGTCGCTCTACGACCTCACTCGCCGCACGCAAGAGGAGCAGCGCATACCCCTCATCGTAATCATCGACGAAGAGCATATGTTTGCCAGCAAACTTGCCAATAAAACTGAGAAGGTGTTGAAGAACATCAACCCCAAGGTGGAGATACGTATCTCTGCAACACCAGAGACAAGAGGCGAACTGCAGGTCAGCGTTCCGCGAGAAGCTGTGGTGAGAGAGGGAATGATAAAGCAGGGGGTGGTGTTGAATCCAGCCTTGCAGTTCAATGCCCCTAACGGCTCGCTAAACCAGCATCTGGTACATCTCGCTCTGAAGAAGCGCGAGGAGCTGGCTGAGGCTTATCATAAGATTGGCGTCGATATCAATCCTCTGTTGCTCATACAGTTACCCAACGACAAGGACAAAATGGACAAAGACGACGACAGCATTAAGGAAGAGGTGATGCTCTATCTCGACACCATCAAGAATATCAATATCGCCAACGGTAAACTGGCGGTGTGGCTCAGCAATGAGAAGGAGAACCTCAATGGCATAGAGAAGCAGGACAACCTCACCGAAGTGTTGCTCTTCAAGCAGGCCATCGCCCTGGGGTGGGACTGTCCGCGTGCTGCCGTGCTTCTCATTTTCCGAAAGATAGAGAGCTTCACGTTCACGGCGCAGACCGTGGGACGCATTCTCCGTATGCCGGAGCAACACTTCTATGAGGACGACCGACTGAACTGGGGATATGTTTACACCAACCTGAGCAAGGACATCATACAGATAGTGCAAGACGATATGGACTATATGTCGAATATCCATGCCGTGCGTCGTGAGAACCTCTCCAATGTGGTGCTTCGCTCTGAATATTGCGAGCATCCGGCTATAACCCGTAAACGTCTTGGTCCTGACTTCAAAAAGGTGCTTGCCAAGGTTTTTGAGGATATTCTGCTTGTTAAAAACCAGCAGCTATCGCTCTTCACGATAGATGATTTGGAGGGAAATACGGATGAAGATGATGGCGACGACAGTGGCGAAAGCATCTATGCCAAGAACCGTAAGGCTTGTGAGGACAAGATAACATTCCGGGTGAAAAGCATCGGGGTGGACCTGATAGAAGATGTGAACATCACGGGCGAGATTGGAGAGACGCATGTGGACAAAAAGGCAAGGTATGTGCGCACTATGCAAGAGCTGAACGATTCATACAATGCTTTCTGTGCTAAGTGTATAGGCTCGAAGTTTGAAAAGGTGAGTGTTACGACTTTGGCTTTCGCCTTGAAAGAGCTGATGGAAGATCTCTTTGAACTCTTCGAGACTGATGCCGTGAAGGTGATACTCTATCACAGCAACCGCCCCGTGTTTGCCGGTTTGATTGACCGTGCTTTGAACAGATATCTGAAAATACTGGAAGTGCGGCAGCAAACGCAAAACGAGAAGTCTTATAAGAGTTACGACTGGGAAGTGCCCGTGGAGCGACTATACAAAGAGGAGAGTCATCGCGTAATATCTGATGTTCGCGACCATGCCCTTATGCCTTTTGTGGAACTGAAAAGCGCTTCGCAACCCGAAAAGCATTTCGAGGCTTTCCTTGAGGCCAACAAGGAGTGTATAGACTGGTGGTATAAGAATGGCGATGCCGGTAGGCAGCACTATGCCATCAGCTATGAGAATAAGGAGGGACAGAAGTCGCTCTTCTATGTAGACTTCGTGATTCGCATGAAAAATGGGCAAATCTTCCTCTTCGACACCAAGAGTGCAGGGAGCGACGTGGATGCTGTGGAGAAGCACAATGCCCTCATAGACTATATGGAGAGCGAGGCGAACAAGGAACGACACCTGAAGGGGGGCATCATCATAGAGCGTAATGACAATTGGAAGTATTGTCCGCTGAAGATTGACAATACTACAGATATAGTGGAGTGGGACAGTTTCTATCCGAATGAATACAAACAGGTTTAATACAATAACAGCAACTATGGCAAAAGGACTGGATGGAAAATTCTTGCATTATGGCATACGCAGAGAGAATCTCGAACTGATAAGGACGCTCTGTGAGAAGCACGAGATTGACTTCGACTGGATGAGCGAGGAAATCTTGCGCAAGTATCGGCGCAGATTATGATATTGAAGACTTCAATGCGCATCATGCCAAGTTTCTTTACAAAAGACAACAAAAAATCACTTTTCTCAGCATTGCTCAAACTTAGGTATAAGGATTGTGAAGTGGATTGGCAGAACTCAGGCATAGCGGGACGCATCGTGGCAAAGGAAATATATCGCGGCGTTGATTATCTCTCAGAAGACGAGAATATAAACGCTTTCCTCTTTGCCGAGAGCAACAGAGTGGGCGGAGGCAACGTCAAGTAATATGTTTATTCTACTAAAAACTTGTTGCTTATACAAATAATCGCTAAATTTGCACAAAGATGCTGATTGTGGCATTCTTTAGAACTGGTAAATAAGTAAAAACGAAAGAGAATATGAAGCAGGCAAGAAGATATCCGGTAGGTATACAGACGTTTAGTGAGATAAGGGAACGTAATTACCTTTATATCGACAAGACGCAGTATCTTGTGGACTTTATAGACAAAGGCTATAAGTATATCTTCCTGAGCCGTCCGCGTCGGTTCGGCAAGTCGCTTTTTGCCTCGATGATACACGCTTATTACGAGGGGCGCAAGGATTTGTTCAATGGACTTGCCATGGGCGAATATGAGAAGGAGTGGGTTAAGCATCCAGTGTTGCACTTCGATATGAGCGGTGCAAAGCATATGGACATAAAACAGTTGGAGGGCTATCTCGACTATTTGCTTCTGCCTTACGAAAAGCAATTCGGCACGGAAGAGAATAAGGATAAGGAACCTAACATACGGTTTGCCAATATCGTGAAGGCTGCCTACGAGCAGACTGGTCAGAAGGTGGCGCTCATCATCGACGAGTATGACGCTCCGTTGCTTGATGTGGTGCACGAGGATCAGAACCTTGCTGCCTTGCGCCGTGTCATGCAGAACTTCTACAGTCCTATAAAAATGCTCGACCCTTATCTCGAGTTTGTCTTCCTCACGGGTATCACCAAGTTTGCCCAGCTCAGCATTTTCAGTGAGCTGAACAATCTGTTTAATATCTCCATGTACGACCAGTATTCTGCTATCTGCGGCATTAGCAGTGAGGAACTGCATACCCAAATGCTGCCCGACGTGGAAATGCTTGCCGACCGTCTGCACCTCAGCACGGACGATACCTTCGCTCTTCTCAAGAAGAAATACGACGGTTATCATTTCAGCGAGAACTCCGAAGACGT
>ERZ808240.1249-NODE-1249-length-31987-cov-26.932106_pt1 | contig 31987 bp, 24 predicted proteins | sample MGYA00521084_ERZ808240 | MGnify/ENA primary metagenome ERZ808240 (study PRJEB31516, sample SAMN03275571) | gut metagenome | biome: mammalia-associated habitat; material: feces | host: Papio cynocephalus | place: Kenya | collected 2012-08-06 ... | reverse complement strand
TAAAATATGATATGAAAGGAGAATTTCATTATGAAATACTATCAGAAGATATCTGATTATATTGATAATCATAAAAATGATATGAAGAATACTCTTGCAGAATTTATTGAAATTCCAAGTGTAAAAGGAACTCCGGAAACAAATGCTCCGTTTGGAAAATATCCGGCACTTGCACTTCATAAAGCTCTTGATATATGTCAGTCATTCGGTTTTAAGACTGAAAATATTGACAATTATGCAGGTCATGCGGATTTTTCAGACAAAGAAACAAAACTTGCAGTACTCTGTCATCTTGATGTTGTTCCTGCCGGAAATGACTGGAGCTACAATCCTTTTGAACTTTCCGTTGATAAAGAAAATGGTCTGCTTTTCGGCAGAGGCACTATTGACAACAAAGGCCCTGCCGTGGCTGTAATGTATGCCATGAAAGCCATAAAGGAACTCAATATACCTCTTGCATACAATATACGCTTTATAATGGGTACAGATGAGGAAAACGGTTCATCTGATATGAAATACTATATGTCAAAACAGAAAATGCCGCCATATGTATTCACTCCTGACGGCAGCTATCCGGTTATAAATATTGAAAAAGGCATGATAAGACTTGAATTATCCGCAGATTTCAGCATCAATGAGGATTCAGCCATTATTTCTCTGAACGGAGGAAAAACTATAAACGCTGTTCCGGGTCTTGCATATGCTGAGATAAAAGGCGTTTCATCAGACAGAATTTTAAAAACTGCTGATAAACTCAATATGAGTGTAACTTTTGATACTGAACAGAACAGCGATATAACAAAGATTACTGCAAAAGGCACTGATGCTCATGCTTCAACTCCTGAAACCGGCGACAATGCGGTAACTGCTCTGCTTGCTCTTATAACAGCTCTTGAACCTGATAATTCTGAAATATTCAGATATATAAAAGCTCTGTCAGAACTTTATCCATACAGGGAAACTGACGGTTTTTCATGCGGCATAAAATGCAGTGATGAAAAATCAGGTGCATTGACTTCTGTCCTCAGCGTTATAAATCTTGATAAAAACGGATTTTCTGCAAAGAATGATATAAGATTTCCTGTAAGCCGCAGTTGTAATGATATAATCAGCATAATGAAAAATACCGCTGCTGACAAATCTATGAATATGAATATACTTCTTGAAGATGAACCGCATTACACTGATGAAAACAGCGAATTTGTAAAATCACTGCTTGAAGTATACAGCGAAATAACAGGCTCGGACGAAAAATGTATTGCAATAGGCGGCGGTACATATGTACATAATATAAAGGGCGGCGTTGCATTCGGTGCTGAATTTCCTGATGAAAACAATAATATGCATGGAGCTGACGAACATATAAAAACTGACAGTTTTCTGCTTAATGCCAAGATTATTGCAGCTGCCGTCATAAAAATATGCGGTGAATGATGAAAAGTAAATTATCAAAAACATGGATTATCTGTCTGCTTGCCTCATTCAGCTGTTTTTTATGGGGCAGTGCATTTCCGTTTATAAAAATAGGCTACAAAATTCTTGATATAAAATCAGATGACTATATATCCCAGATACTCTTTGCAGGAATACGTTTTACGGCTGCCGGAATAATAACTGTCATATTCGGAAGTCTTGCAAATAAAAAGCTGCTTGTTCCAGACAAAAAAAGTATACCGGCAGTAATGAAACTAAGCCTTTTCCAGACTATTCTGCAATATATGTTCTTCTATATAGGTCTTGCCAACACAACAGGTATAAAAGCCTCGGTAATAAATGCATCAGGAGTTTTTCTCTGCATATTCATAACAGGATTTGTATTCAGACTTGAAAAAATAAGCGTATACGATATAATCGGAAGTCTTATCGGATTTGCAGGAGTCATACTTATAAACATTAATGGTCTTGATACGCATATAAGCCTTATAGGTGACGGATTTATATTTCTTTGCAGTGCTTCATATGCAATGTCATCAGTATGTATGAAAAAATATTCTGCTAAATTCAATCCGGTTATGTTAAGCGGATATCAGTTTATATTCGGCGGAATTGTAATGACTCTTGCAGGAATTATATTCGGAGGTCATATAGACAAAATTTCTGCTGAGGGAATACTTGTAACTTTATATCTTGCATTTGTATCAGGTGCAGCATATTCAGTATGGTCACTTCTTTTAAAGAACAATCCTGTTTCAAAGGTTGCCATATTCGGATTTTTCAATCCTCTTTTCGGAGTAATGCTCTCCGGACTGCTTCTTGATGAAAGCGAGGATTTCGGGATAAAAGGAATTATTTCGCTGATACTTGTATGCACAGGCATTATAATTGTAAATAAACGTAAAAAAGTCCGGTCATCATGAGATAACCGGATTTTTTATATTCTTAAAATGATTTTTCTGAAAATCTTCTTTAATCTGAGGTTTTCCGAAAAAATACCCCTGAATGAAATCAAGATTCATATCATGAACTATTTTATATTCCTCAATATTTTCAATTCCCTCAAGGCATACTTTTATTCCTACATTATGACAAAGTTCAACTGCAAATCTTATGAAATTCTTATCAAAGATACTTTCCTTTATATTTTTTACAAAGGCACGGTCAATTTTAACGATATCTGCCGGTACTTCTTTAAGTACTTCCAAAGATGAATAACCAGTTCCGAAATCGTCCATTGCAATATCTATACCCATTTTTCTGAAATTTGAAAACATATTGTTAAGGAATTCCTTATCAGTTACAAATCTGCTTTCAGTAAGCTCTATGATTATATTTGAAAAATCAGCATCAGAATTTCTGATTGTATCGCTTACAAAATCAATGAAATTGTCATCAAAAAGCTGGATATATGATATATTTATGCTCATTTTGAAATCAGGGCAGTATTTCAGCCATTCGCCGCACAGCTTTACAGCCTCTTTGAATATCCATTTTCCTGCATCGACTATCATTCCCGTGTTTTCAAGGATAGGAACAAATTCTGCCGGAGAAACATTTCCAAATTCGCTGTTATGCCATCTTAAAAGAGCCTCGCCGCCTTTGAGTTCACCTGTTGAGGCACATACCTGCGGCTGACACACTATCTGAAAACCTTCAAAATTATTCTCAATTGATTCACGCAAAGCCTCTGAAACAGAAAGTTCTCTTGTTTTTACTTCAAGCATATCGGAATTAAACAGGCTTATCCTGTTTTTGCCATGCGATTTTGCATATTCAAGTGCAGCAACCGCATATTTCATAAATGTCTGATAATTTGCAGATAATTTTGGTATATCGCAATACATTACCGCACCGCCTGAAAATGTACAGCTGTATTTTTTCCCGTCATATTCCTGCTGGATATCAAAAACATTTTTAAGTTCAAAATATGTTCTTCTCATCTCCTCATATGATGAATTTCTGAATATGACAGCAAATTCATCATTATCAAGGCGGTAAAGCTCTGTATTATCAGGGATTACCGTCTGAATTTTATGAGCAATAATTTTAAGAACATTATCACCGAATCTGCGGTTATAAAGACTGTTAATATTTTTAAAATTATCAATATTGAGAATCATAAGACCAGTTTTATTTTCTTCAGAGGCAATATATATACTGAGATTATCCTCAAAGGCATACTTGTTAAGCATACCTGTTATACTGTCGACCTTGCTTTTTCTGCCGAGATTTATTATCATTCCTGCAAACAGGTCAGGAACTCCGTTTTCATCACGTTTAAGATATCCTTTGCACCTCAGCCAGACCCATTCTCCACGCACATTTTTAACTCTGTATTCAACACTGTGAACATCAGTCAGACCTTCAAGCATATTGACATACGCATCATAAAAAAGTTTTTGTTCACTTGGATGTATTTTTTTAATCCAGAGTTCACCGAAATGTTCAATAGTACCCGAGGGGAGGTCAAATTCCTCAGCCATTTTTCTGGATATGACAGTCATATCTGTATCGACAGGTTTTTCGCATATATATATGTAATCATCAGTACTTTTTTCGAGTATTTCAAATAATGATTTGCTGTTGAAATTAAACATATTATCCATACTATATTCCCCTCCTTTTCTTCAATGTGTATTTTCTATATTATAGCACATTACTGACGTTTTTACAAATATTTCGGAACATTAAAAATAAAATTAGTATAAATGTCCATAAAAAATTCAGATAATATGTTTATTTTATATAAAAATGAAAGTAAGGGCGAACAATGTCCGCCCTTTTTTAAACTAAAATATCAGAATAATGTAAGCTGACTTGTCTGTGGCAAGCCGTTCAATGCTCCTGCATTCTGAAGAGCTTCAACAGTAGTCTTTGAAATACCGCTTTGTGCCTGAAGTTCTTCAACTGAAATATAATCTCCTTTCTGCACAGTATCATAAAGATTCTGAGCAGCACTGTCACCTACTCCGCTTAATGCGTTGAATGGTATTCTTATTTTTCCGTCCTCTATTTTGTATTTATACGCATGGGAGCGTTTTAAATCTATAGGAAGGAAGAAATATCCTCTTGACATCATTTCATTTACTATAAGCAGTATATCATAAAGGTCACCTTCCTTCTTTGAGCGTTCATTTCCCTTTGAACGCAGTTCATTTATCCTGTTTCTTACAGCATCTTTACCTTTTACAGCAAGGTCAGCATCAAAATCAGAACCTCTTACTGTAAAATATGTTGCATAAAATTCAAGAGGATAATAATACTTGAACCAGCCGAGTTTTATTGCAGCAATTACATATGCTGCTGCATGAGCCTTCGGAAACATATATTTGATTTTAAGACAGCTGTCAATATACCACTGCGGTACATTATGGTCAAGCAGCATCTGTTTCAGTTCAGGAGTAAATGTTTTAGGAGCTTTTCCCTTACGGGTATTCTCCATAATCTGAAACGCCTGTTTAGGTTCAACTCCCTTATAGAGCAGATATGTCATAATGCTGTCACGAGTACCTATAACTTCTGAAATTGTACAGATTCCGTCTGCAATCAAATCCTTTGCATTGCCGAGCCATACGTCCGTACCATGTGAAAGTCCTGAAATCTGGAGCAAATCGCTGAATTTGGTAGGTTTTGCATCAACAAGCATCTGTATTGTGAATCCCGTACCCATTTCAGGAATACCAAGGCTTCCTGTCGGACAGTATATCTCCTCCGGAGTGACTCCGAGTACTTCAGCAGATGTTACCATCTGTATAATTTTCGGGTCTGATGTCGGAACATCTTTTATTTTTATTCCTGTCATATCCTCAAGATGTTTATAGAGAGTCGGCACAACGTGACCGAGTTCATCAAGTTTTAAAATTGTATCATGCAGTGAATGAAAGTCGAAATGAGTTGTTATTACATCAGAATCATTTGAATCCGCAGGGTGCTGTACAGGAGTAAAATCATATACTTCATGGTCTGAAGGCACTACAACCATTCCGCCCGGGTGCTGACCGGTAGTTCTTTTTACTCCGGTACAACCTATGGAAAGTCTTGTCATTTCAGCATTATTGACTGTCTGACCTGTTTCTTCAAGGTAATGCTTTACATATCCGAATGCTGTTTTTTCGGCAACGCTTGCTGTAGTTCCGGCTTTGAATACGTTGTCCCGTCCGAAAAGTTCTTCTGTATATCTGTGTGCTGATGACTGATATTCACCAGAAAAATTAAGGTCTATATCAGGAGCTTTATCGCCGTCAAACCCGAGGAATGTTTCAAATGGTATATCATGGCCGTCCCTGTGCATATCAGTTCCGCATTCCGGACAGTTTTTCTGCGGCAAATCAAAACCTGAACCATATGTTCCGTCTGTAAGAAATTCACTGTATTTGCATTTCGGGCATACATAATGCGGCATAAGCGGATTTACTTCTGAAATACCTGCCATTGATGCTACAAATGATGAACCTACTGAACCTCTTGAACCTACATGATATCCATGCTCCTCTGAATTGGCAACGAGTTTCTGTGCAATGATATAAAGAACTGAAAATCCATGCTTTATAATTGAACCAAGTTCACGGTTAAGACGTTTTTCAACTATTTCAGGCAGAGGGTCGCCGTATATCTCTCTTGCTTTTTCATTGGTTATACGTATGAGGTCTTCTTCTGCACCTTCAATATTAGGTGTAAAAGTACCCTTTGGGATAGGTCTTACAACTTCTATTTCATCAGCAATTTTATTTGTATTTTCAACAACTATTTCATATGCTTTTTCTTTTCCGAGATATGCAAATTCCTCAAGCATTTCATCAGTTGTGCGGAAATAGAGAGGAGGCTGCTGCTGAGCATCCTTAAAGCCGTTTCCTGTCATAAGGATTTTTCTGAATATCTCATCTTTTTTATCAATGAAATGCACATCACAGGTTGCGACCACCGGAATATCAAGTTCCTCACCGAGTTTTACTATCTGTCTGTTGAAATTCTGAAGTTCCTCAATGCTGTCAGCTGTACCGTTTCTTATCATAAATTCATTGTTAAGCACAGGCTGAATTTCAAGATAATCATAAAATTCTGCAAGATGAACTATTTCATCATGCGGTCTGTTCTGGACTATTGCTGTAAACAGTTCACCGGCTTCACAGGCACTTCCGAAAATCAGACCTTCATGATGTTCAAGCAGAACTGATTTAGGCATAAGCGGTTTTTTATAGAAATAATCAAGGTTGCTGTATGATACAAGCTTATAGAGATTTTTAAGTCCTGTCTGATTTTTAACAAGTATTATCTGATGATACGGTTTAAGCTTCTTTACATCTATTTTATCTGTAATTGTATTGAGCTGACCTAAATTTTCAAGATTTTTTTCCTTTACAAGACGGTTCATCAGTTCAAGATAGATTTTTGCAAGCATTTTTGCATCATCTGAGGCATGATGATGGTCAAATTTTCCGAGTTTAAGATGTTTTGCAACAAGATTAAGCTTATATCTTCCAAGTTCAGGGAGCATTGACTGACACATTGCAAGACTGTCAATATATTTATAGTCAAATTCAATATTATGACGCTTTTTAACTTCATTTATAAAAGATGTATCAAAACTTGCATTATGTGCCACAAGCACCGGATTCTTTCCGCAGAAATCCATAAACATTCCAAGAGCTTCTGCTTCTTTCGGAGCATCTGCAACTTTCTGACTGTCAATGCCTGTAAGTTCGGTTATTTCAGCCGGTATATCCATTTCAGGATTTACAAATGTATCAAAGCTGTCAATTATCTGCATATTTCTGATTTTGACAGCTCCTATTTCTGTAAGGCGGTGCTTCTGCGGACTAAGACCTGTTGTTTCAACGTCAAAGATTATTATTTCATCATTATAACTGCGTTCATCAGGTTCTGAAATAATGAATACAGGGTCAGTATCATTCACAACATATGCTTCACAACCGTATATTACCTTGAAATTTTCATCATCTATACTTTCAACTGTATTCATAGCTTCCGGAAATGCCTGAACTATTCCGTGGTCAGTTATCGCAACGGCAGGGTGTCCCCATTCATATGCCCTTTTTACTATGACAGATGCCGGAGTAACTGCGTCCATAGCTGACATTGATGTATGCATATGGAGTTCAACTCGTTTCTTTTCAGCTGTATCCTTTTTCTGTATACGCTTTGTAAGAACGATTGAATCAGGCATTATCGAATAGTCATTGGAAAATGTATCATATCCGAGTTTGCCTCTTACCATTATAGTACTTCCCTTTTTGATTCTGTCATAGCCGATATGTTCAATATCTTCATTTTTTTCAAATACTTTAACGATAAGCGAACCTGTATAATCTGTTACAGTAAATGTAAGTACTGTTTTATTGTTTCTGAGTTCTCTCCTGTCCATATCAAAAACATCAGCACATATTACAACATTCTCATTCATATGAGAAGCAAACGCCTCACTTATTGATATATATGAATCTCTTATCCTGCGACCCTTTATAACATCTCTGTTATCCGAATCGACTTCATTTATATCAAGGTTTTCTGCATCACTTACTACTGAATGCGGAGCTTCATGAACCGGTTCTTCCTTTTCCTGCGGTTCATAATGCTTTGGTATCTCATCAAGGGCTGTTTTTATCATATTATTATAGTCATCATCTGACTGTTCAAGCTCGCCGCAGAGTTCAACATTTATTTCACGTCCGAATTCGCTGTATATGAATTTTGAAGTTTCAGTAGTAAAATTTGCCTTTTGAAGAATATCATATCCGCCGTTTTTAAGCTTTATTCTGAGCGTATTATCCGAAATAACAGCCTCGGAATTATCAAAAAATCCGTTTACAAATGATATATTTCTTTTAAGATTCTGAATAAGTTCACCGTAATAATCTATTGTAAAAAGTTCAGGAGGATATGAACATTTAAGATAAAATTCCTCCATTCCGAATTTTTCACGCATATTTTTCTCAAATTCAGTTACTGAACTGAAAGGAACTATTGAATCATATTTTACATAAAATAAAATTTTTGAAAATGATGTGGAATGAGTGATTTTATAAAGCAGACCTCTTTTTATTCTTTCATCTGAATCGATTGAAAATTCCTTTAAAAAATCTCCTAAAATAATCTCCATCAGTTCACCTGCTGAATTTTTTCTATTTCAGATATGAGTTCTGAAACTATATCTTCTTCACGGATTTTTCTCAATACCTCGCCTTTTCTGAAAAGCACTGCACAGCCGTCACCGCCTGCTATACCGATATCAGCTTCTTTAGCTTCTCCGGGGCCGTTTACGATACAGCCCATCACGGCAACTTTTATATCAATATCCATATCGCCTATAGCTTTTTCAACCTCGGCAGCAGTTTTTATAAGGTCTATCCTTGTTCTGCCGCAGGTAGGACATGAAACTATCTGAACTCCCTTTCTCATGCCTATTGATTTAAGTATATCCTTAGCCGCATAGATTTCTCTTACAGGGTCATCAGTAAGTGAAACCCTTATAGTTTCCCCTATTCCGTCAACCAGCAGAGAACCTATTCCCACAGCCGATTTTATAATTCCCATTCTTTCAGTTCCGGCTTCCGTTACTCCGAGATGGAGAGGATAACTGCATTTTTCAGCCATAAGTCTGTATGCATTTATCATAGTTCTTACATCTGATGACTTTATTGATATTACTATATCATCAAAATCAAAACGATTGAGCATTTCAACATGCTTCATTGCACTTTCAACCAGAGCTTCCGGAACAGGTGCTCCGTATTTTGCAAGTATATCCTTTTCAACAGAGCCTGAATTAACTCCTATTCTTATAGGTATATTATGAGTGCGGCAGGCATCAGCAACCTGTTTTACCCTGTCCATATCGCCGATATTTCCGGGATTTATTCTTATTTTGTCTATTCCGGCAGCAACCGCTTCCAGAGCCAGTCTGTAATTGAAATGTATATCGGCTACAAGAGGAATACTGATTTTTTCCTTTATCGCAGGAATAAGCTTTACAGCTTCCATATCCGGAATAGCTGCCCTTACTATTTCACAGCCTGCCTTTTCAAGCTGGACAGCCTGTTCAACACTCCCCTCTATATCATCAGAACGCTTGTTGAGCATTGACTGTATATAGATATGTTTTCCGTCAAGAACCGTATTTCTACCGATATGTACAGCTTTAACATTTCTCATATATAAGCCTCCCCTGTAAAATTTGCAGGGAAATCCCGTTTATACAGAGATTTCCCCTTTATTTTCATCATGTAAGTGACATTATATTTATCTTGTCATATACATCATCATTATACTGAATATCAACTGTATCAATCAGTTCCTTTACTGCTGTGGAATATTTCTGATAATATGTGTCATTTGTCATCATGATATCAACTATATTATCCTCAAGATATTTATCGGAAATATCAACTCTCTTGATTATATGATAGCCGTAATCAGTTTCAACTATATCACTTATTTCATCTATTCCAAGAGCAAATGCGGCAGTTTCAAATTCCTCTACCATTTCGCCTGTTGTAAAGAGATAGCCGTCATATTTGCCGTCATCATTTGGTGTTTCGCCCGGGTCTTCATTGTATTCTGCAATAAGTTCATCAAAATCCTCGCCGTTTTTGGCTTTTGCGAGTACTTCTTCGGCAATTGCACGCTTTTCTTTTTTAAGCTTTTCAGTAGCTTCTTCCTTAAGTTTTTCATTCTGTTCAGTGATATCTGCTATTTCCTCATCAGTTGCACCTTCAGGAATTTCCTTTTCATCATACTGCGGATTATTTGTTGCAAAAAGGATATGCTTTGCCATTACATAGTTTGAAAGCACATTTTCCTTGAAATCGTCCTCATAAAGAGTTCTTATTGTTTTATATTCAAGGTTCTGTCTTATAACAGATTTCTGATACAAATCCTCTGTGCAGTAAATGCTGTCAAGGTAATTTTTCCAGTCATCATCACTGAATGAATTTTCAGCTTTGTATTTCTCAACATCATCACTGTACTGTTTTTTAGCTTTTTCAACCTCATCATCGCTGAGAGATACATTATTTGAAGCGGCAAATGATTCAACTGTATAGTTATTTTTAAGATATGTCAGAACCTGTTCTTTAAGGGCAGCAAGCTTATCATCAGCAGCCTGTTCAGCAGATACCATTTCTCCCTCATCTGATTCATAGGATTCACCGTTCCAGTATGAGTTGTCGCCATAGTCATATGATGATTTTATATTAAGAAAATAATATCTGTATTCGGCAAGAGTTATATCATTTCCGTTAATACTCATTACAACTGTATCAGAATCACCGACAGGTGTGCTGTCAAAATATTCTTCCGCAATTACCGTTTCAGCAGCTGCTGAATCATCAGAAGCTGAACTGTCGCCTGTCTGAACTTCAGAATTATCTGTTGTTTCAGCTGCTGAATCAGAGGTTGAACCGCTGCTTTCTGAACTGCTGTCATTCTTTGAACAGCCTGCAATGCTGAAAAGCATAGCCGCAGCCATTACTGCTGCAAGTATTTTTTTATAGGATTTCATAATTTTTAATTCCTCCAGTAATTAAATAGATTAACCGTACAATAATATATTATACCATATAATAATATCATACAAAAGTGAAAATTGCATGAACAAAATATATTTTAACATAATATAAAAAAACGTCCGTGAATTTTATGAATTTTCTACAAAATTAAAATAAATATATTTTTTTCTTGACAAGCCCTGTTTTTAATGATATAATTATCAGGTAAGTGTATTATAGTACTACTGTCTAAGACTATAATTGATGGGCTACTATCTATCCACCATTTTATTTCTGAAAGAGGTGACAATTGATGAAAAAGGGTATCCATCCTAATTATGAACCAACAACTATTACCTGTGCCTGCGGAAACGTTATCGAAACACGTTCTACAAAGCAGAATATAAAGGTTGAAATCTGTTCAAAGTGCCATCCGTTCTTTACCGGCAAACAGAAGCTCGTTGATACTGGCGGACGTGTTGACAGATTCAAAAAGAGATTCGGCAAGGCTTAATCTCAAAATTTTTAAAAATTATAAAACCGTTCCGATATTTTTTCCGGAACGGTTTTTTTATAACCGGAGGTGCAAAAAATTGAACTATTTTACTATAAAGGATTTTTCAAAAGCCTCATTTGTTGAAAAAAATTCTGAATTTATAGGTCACATATGCCCCGTTTCCTCAAATGATGAAGCTGTAGCATTCATTGAACAGATAAAATCCCAGCACAGAAAAGCAAGACACAACGTTTATGCCTATATAGTCAGAAATGACAATATTTCAAGATATTCAGATGACGGAGAACCTCAGGGTACTGCCGGAATACCTGTACTTGAAGTGCTTAAAAAAAATAATCTTACTGATGTGTGCTGCGTGGTGACAAGATATTTCGGCGGAATACTCCTCGGCGGCGGAGGCCTTTTAAGAGCATACTCCCATGCCGCCGGAATAGCCGTTGAATCCGCCCATATTCTCAATATGAATGAATGCAGAAAAATTATTATTGATACCGATTACAATATGTATGGAAAAATCAGCTATAATCTGCCCGAATTTCATGTCAAAATGATAAATTCAGATTTCAGCGAAAATGTAAAACTCGAAATGTTCGTAAAAACTGAATTATGCGACAGTCTTACAAGCAAAATAACAGATATAACCAATGGCAGAGCCTCTGTAAAAACTGATAACAGCATAGTCTTTGAGGATTTTGCCGGCATATGATATTTTTCTATGTATTGTATAAAAAAGTATGCCTTTTATAATACAAATAGCAGAAAATTATGAATATTTTATAAAACTTTTTTAATATTGATTGAATTATCTATTAAAATTATGTATTATGATATTAGTTTTATAGAAAGGATGTTTGATAAAAATGGGTTCAAAATCAATCTTCAAAAAAATCATTTCAGGCATATCATGCCTTACTTTAGCAGTTACCTCAATGACAGCTGTTCCTGCTGTTTCAGCTGATTCAGAACAGAATTACGGTGAAGCTCTCAATCTCTCACTCTATTTCTTTGACGCAAATCAGTGCGGTTCTGAAGTAGATGACAATGCTCTTACATGGAGAGGAAACTGCCATACTTATGACGAAAAAGCTTCAATAGACAATGCTCAGGGTCTTGGAAGTGAGGAAAAGGCGTTCCTCAAACAGGCTACAGGTTCTGATTATGTTGACGTTTCAGGCGGTTATCATGATGCCGGCGACCATCTCAAATTCTCAATGACTATGGGCTATGCCTGCACAAGCCTTGCATGGGCTTACTATGAATATCCTGATGCTTTCAAAGAAACAGGTTCAAGGGAACATCTCTTTGACATACTCAAGGAAATGTGTGACTACTTTATGAAAGTAACATACCTTGATTCAAATGATGAAGTTGTTACTTTCTGCTATCAGGTTGGCGGCGACAACGACCATGGCGTATGGTCTGCTCCTGAAGGTCAGACTATGGACAGACCTACTTACTGGGCTACAAAATCTCATCAGTCAACTGATGCTGCCTGCCAGATGGCTTCTGCACTTGCCGCTTCATCTCTTGCAATGCGTGAAGTCGATTCAAAATATGCTGATGAATGCCTTAAATATGCAAACGCTCTCCAGAAATTCGGTTCAACCTATCAGGGAGCTACATATGACGGAATAGGTTCTTATTATGCTTCAGGTTCTCAGGTTGATGACGTTGCATGGGGCGACTTATGGTGTCATATCGCAAACGGAACTCTTGATTCATATACACCTATCGGCGTAAACAACGGCTGCTATGATGGCGGAAATTATGACTGCTGGGTTTATTCATGGGATAAGGTATGGGGCGGATATGCTGCACTTCTTTACTCTCTCGGATACACTCAGTACGGCAATGAGCTTATTTATGAAATGAAAAATCAGGTTTCAAATACAAGTCAGGCTTATTATCCTGTAGGCGGCGGCTGGGGTGCTTCAAGATATAACTGTGCATGGCAGATGTATGCTCTGTGGTATTCAAAATATTCAAATACAACTGAATATGCTGAATACGCTAAAAATCAGATGAATTATCTCCTCGGAAGCAACAGTGCAAACAGAAGCTACCTTCTCGGATACGGTGACACTTTCCCTCAGAATATCCACCACAGAGCTGCAAATCCTGACAAAGCTGCTGCAAAATATGTTCTTTACGGCGGTCTTGTAGGCGGCCCTACTGATGCAAATGGTTCATATGATGACAATACAGATTCATACAGCTGCACAGAACCTGCTCTTGACTACAACGGCAGCTTTATTCTTGCTATTGCAGGTCTTTATGCACGTTACGGCGGCGATGCTTCAGCTGTAAAACCTGTAATATCAGCTGCAAGCGAAATAGATGAAAATCATAAATTCGGTGAATGGATTACAAATAGTGGTGACCCTGAACCACCTGCTACAGAAGAAACTACTACTACTGAAGAAACTACTGTTACAACCGAAGGCTCAACAAATCCGCCTACAGAGGAAACCACTCTGACTTATACTGAACCTACTGAAACTTCAACAGAGGAAACTACTACTACTGAAGAAACCACTACTGAAACTTCTTTTGATTCAACACCTTCCGGCGGCGGAGTTACTCCTACACTTCTCGGAGATGCTACTCTTGACAATGAAATTGATGTAAGAGATATCACTCTTGTAAACCAGTATATTGTACAGATGGCAGACCTTACTGAACAGTCAGTTGCCAATGCTGATGTAATATCTGACGGAAAAGTTGACCTCAAAGACCTTGGTCAGATGAAAAAATATGTGATAAAAGTTATCGATAAATTCTGATGGAGTGACTGCTTTTGAAAATAGTTTTACAAAGAGTCAGAAAAGCCAGCGTCCGTGTTGACGGAAAAATTACCGGAAGCATTAATCAGGGCTATCTCGTACTTCTCGGTGTCGGAAATGATGATACTGAAAAAGACTGTGAAAGACTCGCTCTTAAAATCTCAAATCTTCGCATATTTTCAGATGAAAATGACAAGATAAATCTTTCAATAAAAGATGTAAACGGCGAAATGCTTGTTGTTTCACAGTTTACTCTTTATGCTGACTGCCGCAAGGGCAACCGCCCGAATTTTACCATGGCAGGCAAACCTGATATGGCTGAAAAATTATATGAGTACTTTATCTCTGAATGCAAAAAATATATTCCTAAAGTGGAATCAGGGATTTTCGGTGCTGATATGCAGGTGGAACTTATAAATGACGGCCCTTTTACCGTTATTCTTGAATAAAAATATACCGGTCAGAGATTTCAAATCTGACCGGTTTTTTAACGCTATTCATTATATTTTTGTAGGGGCGAACTGTGTTCGCCCGTTGGAGCATAATGTAAACCGAGCGGGCGAACACAGTTCGCCCCTACAGAAACAATCCATCGAATTTGCGTTATTTAACGCCAATTCGACAACAAAATTTTATAATTGAAAATATGGGATTTTGATTATATTTTGTAGGGGCGACCATCGGTCGCCCGTTAGATTCACCGAAATTTCAGGCGGGCGACCAATGGTCGCCCCTACAGAAAATAAATATCAAATTTATGGTTTAATCACAATTTAAACAGATGAATAATAAAAAATGCAGAGGTAAAATCTCTGCATTTTTATTTTCTTATTTCAAAAGCTCTCTGCAAAGCAGAACTGTATCTATTATATCAACTGAATTATTATCATTCATATCCGCATTTTTAAGTGCCGATGAACTGAGTGACTTCATTCCGAGAATATACTGTTTCATAAGCAGCAAATCCTTTACATCAACCTTTGAATCAAGATTAAGGTCGCCTTTAAGATTCTTATCCCCTGAAGGAGTCGGATTTTTTTCAGGAGTTGTTCCGTCCGGTTCTATACCCCAGATAAGTGTATCTCCGTCATACATTGTGATATAAGGAGTATCTATCATTGCATCTTCTCCACCCTGTACAAGACCTTTGAATGAATAGTCATTTTCTGCGTCCCATACACCCTGTACATTGTCAGGAATTGAAATTCTGAATTGGCATTCTGAACGATGTTCTGACTGACCTGTAGGCATTACAACGCTTCCGTCAGCAAATGAAAGCTTTACATAGTAGATATTTCCGTCATAATGAATCGGGTCTGAAATTGAAATCTGTCCTTTATCGCCTGAATGCTGGTCTGTACCTACCTTTACAGTTACATCATCTATTGAAAGACCTGCATCAATAAGTTCGCTTATATCAAAATAATAGTTATATGAAAGGTCTTTGATAGTTCTTGCCGGCCATGCTGAATGGTTCATTGCATATGCTTTTATTTCAGTAAAGCTGCCTGCTGACTGGTTGATTGAAGCTCTCATAAAGAATTCGTCCCATTTTGGTTCTTCTTCCGGAGGGAATGAGCTGTCGATAGTGCCGCCGTATTTGTCAACCATTGCACAGAGAGCTGCTGTATATCCTGCATTGTAGTCAATGGCAACTTCTGTATACTGATAGTCGCCTATCTTATCAGAATAACCTCCTGTCTGGTCAGGACCTCCGACCAATGCACCATAAAGAGTATGAGCATGAGGTTTTGCGTCTTCGCCTTCAGTCTGACCGATATTGCTCCACTTGTCATTCCATGCACCGCTTGATGTTCTGTGGTGCCATGCCTGAGGATATTTATCGCCCATGCCTATTACATAACTCATTCCAAGGTCATTGTCGCCAAAGCAGTAATTCATTATAGAATCTGCAAAATTGATATATTTATTATATAAAGTACTGTCATCTGAATACAGCTTATCTGAAGCAACATATGCAAGGAATGCGGTAGTTGTTGCATGACGCAGTGAACCCCAGTTTGTAAGCCATGGCAGACCGTCCGGTGTATAATCTACTTTTTTAGCTCCTCCCCATTCCTGAGATATACCTGTTGTCCAGTATTCAAGATGTTTCTTGAACTGATTCTTCCATGTTTCATCGCCTGTATTCATGGCATAGAGGAGAGTTCCTGCCTGCTGTGCATCGTCCCAGCAGAATCCCCATGTAAATTTCAGTTCTGTTGACTGGTTTTCCTTGTCAAGATTAGGGATATAGTCAGTTTTACAGAGGTCAAGATATTTCTGTTCGCCTGTAGCTCTGTAAAGCCAGTTTGCTGCATAGAAAAGGTCGTCATAGAATGAGCTGCAATTATAGTATGGTTTTTCTGCCTCATCATCGCCTATTGCACGGTTTGTATCAGCAATTTTGAAGCAGTTTTCAGCATGTTCAAGATATGACTTTGCTTTTGCAGGGTCACTGTCCTTGAATACAAGATATCCTACAGCAAGAGCTGCTGCCATCTGACCTGTAACACAGCTGTTTTTGGTTGTATAGTAAGGACGTTCAGTTTCACCTGTCATAAGTTCATATTTATTCATATATACTTCGGCAGAACCCCACCACACATGGTCAAATGAGCCTTCACCTATCATATATACAACTTCATCGCCGAGGTCACAGGCTTCTACATAATCAAGTGCCCATGCAAGATTGCGTTTATATTCGTCCATTTCACCGCATTTTTCAACGCCGTCACCATATTCAAGGATACCCCAGCCGAGAATTGCTGCTGAATAGGCATTTGTAAGAGTGAATTTAAGATGGTCGCCGGCATCAAACCAGCCTCCAGGGATATAATCATTAGTCATACAGTCTGCTCGCCATGAAACCTCATTCCAGTCTGCGATAGGGCCAGACTGCTGAACCTGATAGAAAAACATTGATTTCTGGAGTGCTTCACCATAATTATAGTCTGAATTAGGTTCAGCTGATGCTTCAGAAATACTGTTTATACATGGCACTGCTGAAAATGCAATTCCAAGTGCAAGCAGTGAAGAAACTGCTTTTTTTAAAAATTTATTCAAATTAAGCTCCCCCTTATAAAGATATTACAAAATTATAATGATATTATAACAATTTTTTTCACAATTTGCAAGACAATATCAGAATTTTTTCTTCTGAATTTTATAAGTTATTGATGAAAGCATTTCGGCAGGCACAAATTTTGAAAATGTGACTGCTGATTTCATTTTAAGAGTCGGAACTATTATAAGTTCATTGGCAAACATTCTGTCAACTGCATATCTTGCAACCTTGCGGCAGTCAGCCGGTCTGAAACTGAAATTAACTCCTGCACGGTTATTGAATTCAGTAGCAACAGGCCCCGGACAGAGAACGCTTATCTTTACATTGCTTCCGCTGCGTCTGAGTTCTTCATTTATTGCCTCGGAGAGTCTTACAACATAGCTTTTTGAGGCATAGTATGATGCCATAAGAGGCCCCGGCATAAATCCTGCACTTGAGGCAACATTCAGTATTCTTCCGCTGTTTTTCTTCTTGAAATCCCTGAGGAAAAGCTTTGTAAGCGTATTGAGTGCTATGACATTTACCTTTATAAGCTCTGTATCCTTATCAACAGGAATTTCATCAAATTCACCGAAAAGCCCGAATCCTGCATTATTGACAACAAGGTCTATATCCTTATCCTTACAGAAATCATAGAGTTTCTGCGGAGCGTCGTCCTTTGCCAAATCCAGAACAACCACATATGATTTTGTTTTAAGAATTCTTTTAAGCTCCATAAGCTTATGCTTGTTTCTTCCTGTTATAATGAGTTCATAGCCCAGTTCGCTGAGATAAATAGCTGTTTCCCAGCCTATTCCTGAGCTTGCCCCCGTAACCAGTGCCTTCATGATACAATTTCCTTTCTTTTGGTATATTTGTTTACAAAAAATGATATAAGAAACATTGCAACTGCGGTCACTGCGAGCAGAATTATCTTTCCTGCGGAAAATGAGCCGTCTGCACTGTTCCCTATTACTGTATAGAATATGATTCTTGGAATCATACCCATTACTGAACCGATTATAAATGCTTTATAGGATATGCCTGATGCACCCATTATCATACTTCCGACATCGGTCGGCACTCCCACGGTACGCATGATATATGCGGTCATAACGTTATTGCTTCTGCCTTTTTCAAATACTTTCTTTACTTTCGGATATTTTTCAATGAATTTTTCAAGTGTATCCCTGCCTATAAGTTTTCCGGAAAAGTATGGTATGGTAAAGCATACCACAACTCCGATAATATTTATCATGACTGCCGTTGAAAATGAATACAGGATACCCGATGCCATAAGCAGTACGGATACAGGAAACACCATTGACATTGATTTTGCGGCATAAACTGCTATAAGCACAAATGCAGCAGCAACCAGATTATCCGGTGTAAATTCAAGAATTTCCCTTATATCGCAGTCCTTGAACAGAAATACTGCACCGATAATCATTATTACTGTAAAACCTATTGACACAAATTTTAACCAGCTGCCTTTATTTTTCATTCTACCACCCTTTTTTTTAACGCCAATTCGATGGATTGTTTTTTGTAGGGGCGACCATCGGTCGCCCGTTAGATTCACCGAAATTTCAGGCGGGCGACCGATGGTCGCCCCTACAAAATATAAGAAAAATCCCTTATTTTGAATCATAAAATTTTATTGTCGAATTTGCGTTTTTTTATAACCGATAAGCAAAAAGCGGCTTATCCTTTTACAGACAGCCGCCATTTTTGCAGATGAAAAGAGAATTATTCTGCTTCTTCTTCAGAATTTTCTCCGTTATTTCCGATAAGAGCTCTCATTGAAATGCTGATACGTTTCTTGTCATAGTCAACATCTGTAATTTTAACATTAACTGTCTGACCAACCTGAACGATTTCCTTTACATCATCAACTCTCTTGTCAGCGAGCTGTGATATATGGATAAGACCGTCAACGCCTTCAATAATCTGAGCGAATGCACCGAATGGAGTTATTGAAACTATCTTAGCCGGTACTACATCGCCGATACTGAATTCATTTCTGAATTTTTCCCACGGATTATCAGAATTTTTCTTGTATCCGAGAGAAATTCTTCCTGATTCCTTATCGAGGTCTTTGATGTAAACTTCGATAACATCGCCGATTTTAACAACTTCTGAAGGATGCTTGATTCTGTTCCATGAAAGTTCAGAAATATGAACCATTCCGTCAATTCCGCCGAGGTCAACAAATGCACCGTAATTTGTGATGGATTTTACTTCACCCTTATAAACAGCACCTACTTCAGCAGTTTCCCAGAATTTCTTCTGAGCTTCGTCCTTTTCAGCCTTCTTTGCGGCTCTGATTGAACCTACAGCTCTGTGGCGTGACATATTTACTTCAAGTATCTTGAGGTTTACCTTTTTCTTGAGGAGTGATTCAAGATTTCCGTCACGGCTTACGCCTGTCTGTGATGCAGGAACGAATACTCTTACGCCAAGGCATGAAACAAGAATGCCGCCTTTTACTACATTCTGAACAGTACCTTCAACGATTTCGCCTGATTCACAGGCTTTATTGATATTGTCAAAGCCTGCAAGCTCGTCAACCTTTTTCTTTGAAAGCTGTGCAGTACCTTCCTGGTCATTTACCTTGAGGACGATAAATTCAACTTCGTCATCAACACTTACGATATCAGACGGTTTCTTGTCCGGGTCGTTAGTAAGCTCGTCCAGAGAAACATAGCCTGTATGCTTTGTGCCAAGGTCAACGATTACTTCATTGTTGTCAACCTTAACGATTTTGCCTGTAACCTTCTCTCCTGTATGTATTTTTTTAAATGTCTGTTCCAACATTTCCTCAAAATTTTCTTCGCCAGTTTTTGTCAGATTTTCACTCATGTGTGACTGTACCTCCTTAATTATATAAGCCGGGGTAGATGCTCCGGCAGTAATACCAATATTTTTGGCATATGACAGATTAATTCCGTCAAGTCCGCCTGAGTCCTCGATATGATACGAAGGGCAATACTGACTGCAAACATTATAGAGTTTGACAGTATTTGAACTGTGCATACCTCCTATTACAATCATGGCATCAGATTTTTTTGCAAGCTCAATTGCATTTGACTGACGTGCAGCTGTTGCATTGCATATTGTTTCAAAAATCTCAATATCCGGATTGTCCTTTGGCAGCATATCAAGGCACAATCTCCACCTAATTATATTATACGTTGTTTGTGCGACAATTGCAACCTTTTTTTTCAAAAAATCCGGATTTTTTAAAAAAAATTTTTTAAGTTCCTGTTCATCGCTGAAAACTACAGGTTTTTTTATGCAATGTCCTACAATTCCTTCCACTTCCGGATGAAACAGGTCACCGGCTATCATTATTTCATAACCCTGTTCAGATTTTTCTCTTACAATTTTATGAATTTTTGACACGAAAGGACAGGTGGCATCTATACATTGATTTCCTTTTTCTGCAATTTCATCATAAATGCTCTTGCCTACTCCATGAGAACGTATTACAACACGTTCGTCCGGTTCAAGCTCATCTATTTTTTCTATTATGCGGACTCCTTTCTTTTTAAGGTCGTCCACAACGTTCTGATTATGGATTATAGGGCCGAGAGTACATACTTTTCCGCCCTTGTCAAGTTCCTTGTATACAAGCTTCACAGCACGGTCTACTCCGAAGCAGAATCCGGCTGATTTGGCAAGCGTTATCTCTGGCATAGCTTAATTTTCCTCCACAAGCTCTGTAATGCTGTCCATAATTTTAAGCTTTACAGCTTTAAGCTCTTTAGGTGACGGCTTTTCACTGAGTGCAAGCTGTTCTGAATGGACTGGTTTTCCGTATTTTACCACTACTTTTTTACGGAATGAGAGTTTCCCCTCAAAAACTATTCCGACAGGTATTACATCTGCACCTGTCATTGCGGCAATCATTGCAACACCTGTTTTGCCTTTTCCGACTTTTCCGTCCTTTGAACGTGTTCCTTCCGGAAATATAACAAGATTCTTTCCGGATTCAAGCTTTTCAACAGCGGTATCTATAACTTTCATATCACCGCTTCCCCTCACAACAGGGAATGCTCCCATCATTCTTATAAGTGCGGCAAAAAAAGGATTTTTAAACAGTTCCTCCTTAGCCATATATACAAAGCGTTTTTTAACCGGAATGCTTATAAGCACAGGGTCGGCATAGCTTCTATGATTGCTCGCATATATGTAGCCTCCATCATCAGGGATATTTTCAAGCCCTTCAAATGAAAGATTATAGGCTATCTTATATACAAGCAGAACTATTTTTCTGAGTAAAAAATACATTTCAGCCTTCTTTCCTTTCAGCAGTTTTTCTTATCATATCAGTAATGCATCTGATTACTTCATCAGCTGACATATTCGTTGTATCTATTTCAACTGCATCATCAGCCTTTTTAAGCGGAGATATTTTTCTGTGTGAATCATCATAATCCCTTTTGATTATATCATCAAGAATCTGCTGATATGACGGACAGTCAGGCTTCTGCTTCATTTCAAGATATCTTCTTGAAGCACGTTCTTCTGCACTTGCAGTCAGAAATATTTTCAAATCTGCATTCGGAAGGACTACTGTACCTATATCCCTGCCGTCCATTATAACATTATTTTCCTCTGCATTTTTCTTCTGAAGCTCAAAAAGAAACTCTCTGACTTTGGGTACAGCTGAAACTCTTGAAGCTCCCATTGAAACCTCGGCTGTTCTTATTTTTTCAGAAACATCTTCATCATTTAAAAAGACTCTCTGAGAATTGCCGATAAATTTCAGTTCAAGCTTTATATCATCAAGACAGCTTATTATTTCATCATCTGTAAGGCTGTCAAGTGAATTCACTTTAAGAGCCTGTAAAGCTATTGACCTGTACAACGCTCCTGTATCAACATATATGTATCCGAGTTCTTTAGCGGCAGCCTTTGCAATAGTACTCTTTCCTGCACCTGCCGGGCCGTCAATTGCTACATTTATCATAGTTACTCTCCTGTCTGTAAAGCAGAATTGCTTTAATGTCAATTCAATGATTATTTTCCTGTAGGGGCGAACTGTGTTCGCCCGTTCAGATTATGGTTGAACCATAATGTAGAGGGGTGACCATTGGTTGCCGCCCAATTTAACGCTGAATTATTTTCTGTAGGGGCGACCATTGGTCGCCCGCTCAGTTTACCAGAATTTTAGCCGTGCGACCAATGGTCGCCCCTACAGAATAGAAAAATCTTTGTTTTTAGATGTCAAGCCATATTGCTTTACATATTATGTCCTGCACAATATCCTGTTGAAAACGCTATCTGAAGATTAAATCCCCCTGTATATGCATCAACATCTATCACTTCACCTGCAAAGTATAATCCCTTGACAAGCTTTGATTCCATTGTTTTAGGATTTATTTCCTTTACTGAAACTCCTCCGCTTGTTATGATTGCCTCCTCAACGGGACGGAATCCCTTTACTGAAACAGGAAAATTCTTTATCAGTTCAGCAAGATTTTTACGCTGCTGCTTTGTAATGCTGTTTACTCTGCATTCCGCCGGAATACCCGAAAGTTTAACAATAACCGGTATCATCTTTGCCGGCAGCAGCTTATTCAGCGAATTTGAAAACGAACGGTTGAGCATTTCAGAAAAATCCCTCTGAATGCGTTTATCAAGCTGTTCAGGCGAAAGAGCCGGTTTCAAATCGATTTTTATGCTGTATCTGTTTTTCTCCATTTTTCTTATATGAGAGCTTGCACTGAGTACAAGAGGCCCTGATATTCCAAAATGAGTGAAAAGCATTTCGCCGAGTTCCTTGTATATACACTTTTTTCTGTCATAAAGGCTGAGCGTTACATTTTTCAGTGAAAGCCCCATCATATCACGGCAATAGCTTTCCTCTGAAACTACAGGAACAAGTGACGGCTTTATTTCTGTTATGGTATGACCTGCCTGACGTGCAAGGGTATATCCGTCACCTGTTGAACCTGTCTGGGGATATGATTTGCCGCCTGTTGCTATAAGTACGGATTCTGAATATATTTCCTTCTGACCGCATCTGACTCCACGGCATACTCCATTATCGATTATCAGTTCAGTGACTTTATCATGCAGAATATCAACTTTATTGCGTTTAAGCTCATGTTCAAAAACCTTTACGATATCTTCAGCCTTATCAGATACAGGAAAAACTCTGTTTCCACGTTCGGTTTTAAGCGGCACTCCTGCCATTTCAAAGAAAGTCATTGTATCATATGATGAATATTCTGAAAATGCACTGTAAAGAAATTTCGGATTTACAGGGATATTGTTCATAAGCTCCTCAACTGAACAGTCGTTTGTGACGTTGCATCTTCCTTTTCCTGTAATCATAAGCTTTCTGCCCAATCTTTTATTAGGCTCTATGACAAGAGTAATCCTGTCACTCAAAGATGACCTTACAGCCGCCATACAGCCTGCCGCTCCGCCTCCTGCTATTATAACATCATAATTCACTGCTTTCACCATTTTCTGATTTTTTATAGACATCATATTTATCCCATATATCCTCAAGCATTTTGAAATTATTATTGACTGCGTCCTGTTTTTTTACGCTAAGAGCTACTATAAGGGCATTTATAAGACTTAAAGGAGCTACAAGCGAATCCGCAAATGAAATCATATCGCTTTTTGCAAACAGCGTATAATCTGCAAGTTCTGCAATAGGCGAAACTTCACTGTCTGTAACTGCAACAATGCTTGCTCCTGCATTTGACGCATATTTCAGTGCATTGAGAGTCTGCACTGAATATCTCGGAAAGCTTATCCCGATAACTGCATCATTTTTATTTATATATATAAGCTGCTGGAGCAGTTCGCTTGTTCCGGTAGTCCGCAGAAGCCTTACATCACGGCACATAAGACTCATATAATATGAGAGAAACTGTGCCAGAGGTTCTGCACTCCTTGAACCTATTATGTAAACTGTTTCAGCCTTGCTTATTGTTTCAACTGCGTTGTAAAACCTGTCCTTTGAACTCTGTTCAAGAGTTTTTCTGATTCTCTCAATATCAGAATTAAGGACTTCCTCAAGGATATCCTTGTTTTCCATACGCATATTTGCAACTTCTATACGCTGTACAGATGTAAGCTTTATACGCATAGCCTCATTGATAGCCTGCTGAAGCTCCGGATAACCGTTATATGAAAGCTCCATTGCAAAACGTACTACTGTTGATTCACTGACTCCGACACTCTGACCGAGTTTAAGAGCAGTCATAAGTGATGCCTTGTCATAATTTTCAAGAATATAGTCAGCAATTCTTTTATGACCTTTAGACATACACGGATAAGACTTTTTTATCTTATCAAAAACATCAATACTCACTTTTATTTCTCCTGAATTTTTTTCTGAAGATTTCTGATTTCGTCACGGCATTTCTGAGTCATTTCATAATCAATGACATATCTGCCGTTTTCAGATTTTATAACATCGCCTTCCCTGATACTCATAGGAAGCTGACCGCATTTCATTTCAAAATGAGAACCGTCATCATTTTCAATAACTGCGATTCCGTTTTCAATTCTGTCAATAATAAGCATAAAAATATCACTCCTTAAAATAATTATTTTTTCAAAAAGCTGGATTACTGTATTCAACGCTGATATTTTCACCGTCAGATGTAAAAATAATATTTCCCTGATGGTCTGTACGGTAAATTTTATCCGTATATTCAGCAAGTCTTGCAACTGTCTTTTCATTCGGGTGATTATATGAATTGTCACCGCATGAAATAACCGCATAATCAGGCTTTATCACTTCAAGAAATTTCTTTTTTGATGATGTATCACTTCCATGGTGCCCTGCTTTAAGCACATCTATATCATCAAGCAGATTATTTTCCATCATATCCTTTTCGCTCTCTGACTCAGCATCTCCCATAAATAAAAATGATGTACCGCCATAATCAAGCTGTGAAACAATTGAAAAATTATTAAGGTCACTGTATTCATCTGTCACAGGAGCAAGTATTTCAAGCTCTGATATTCCGAGTTCAATTACTTCTCCGACATAGGCTTCCTCAAGTGTACAGTCTGCTGAATCAACAGCTTCAAGGAATTTCCTGTATGTTTTTGTTGTCGGCAGTTCATCATCGGGAATATGCGGAACTATTACTCTGTCAGCCGGTATATTTTCAATTACTCCTGCAAGTCCTCCTATATGGTCAGAATGAGGGTGAGTTGCTATTATAAAATCAAGCTTTTCTATCCCGAGTTCTGAAAGATATGAGGTCACAACATAGGATTCTTCTGATTCTCCGGCATCAATAAGCACTGTATATCCGTCAGAAACTATAAGACTGCAATCTCCCTGTCCGACATTTATAAAATGAACCTGAATACTGTCTGAATTTTCTGTTTCTTCTGAAACCGAACAGCCGGCAAGCAGAAATACCGCTGACAATAAAGCTGCAATTATTTTTTTCTGTGCCATTTACGGTTATTATCCTTTCCTGATGGTCTGTCATAGTCAACAAGACATTTTTTCCCTTTGCCTATGAGGTCTTTTCTGCCGGCTTTTAACAGTGCCTTTATAACTATCGGCTTGTTCTGGGGTCTGAAATACTGAAGCAATGCTCTCTGCATAGCCTTTTCTTCCGGAGTTTTCGGAACATAGACCTTTTTCATGGTATACGGGTCAAGTCCTGTATAGAACATACAGGTGGAAATAGTTCCGGGTGTCGGATAAAAATCCTGAACCTGTTCCGGATTGATATTGTTATCTTTGAGGAAAACCGCAAGCTCTATCGCTTCATTAAGAGTACTTCCGGGGTGAGATGACATAAGATAAGGCACAAGATACTGTTCCTTGTTCATGCCTTTGGTTATTGAATAGAATTTCTGCTGAAATTTCTTATATGTTTCAATATGCGGCTTTCCCATTCTGTCAAGTACAACGGCTGAACAGTGTTCAGGTGCGACTTTAAGCTGCCCGCTTACATGATATTTTATAAGTTCCCGCATAAATTCATCATTTTTATCTTCAATAAGATAATCATATCTTATTCCTGAACGTATGAAAACTTTTTTAATCCCCTTTATGCTTCGCAATTTGCGTAGTATTCCCAGATATTCGGTATGGTCAACTTCAAGTGCCTTGCATGGAACAGGAGCAAGACATTTTTTCCCTTTACAGAGTCCGAGTTTTATCTGTTTTTCACATGAAGGATGTCTGAAATTAGCTGTAGGGCCGCCCACATCATGTATATATCCTTTGAAATTCGGCATTTTAACAAGCATTTCTGCCTCTTTAAGTATTGATTCTTCACTTCTGCATGATATTTTTCTTCCCTGATGCAAAGCTATTGAACAGAAATTACAGTTTCCGAAACAGCCTCTGTTATGGGTTATTGAAAATTCAACCTCCCGTATACCCGGAACTCCTCCAAGTTTTTCATAGCTTGGGTGATATGCTCTCATATACGGCAAACTGTAAACATAATCCATTTCTTTGGTAGTAAGACAATATGCCGGCGGATTCTGCACAAGCATAAGATTTCCATGACGCTGAATAACGGTTTTTCCATAAATCTCGTCCTGCTGGTCGTACTGCTGGCGGCAGGCTTTAGCATAAAGCTCCTTGTTTTCGCTTACCTGTTTAAGAGATGGACATTCTGCCGCTCCTATAGGAGTATTCACCGGCTCTGTAGCATAGCAAGTACCTCTTATATCAGTCATATTTCTGATATTTTCGCCTGCGGCAAGTCTTTTTGATATTTCGGTTATCTGATGTTCAGACATTCCGTACATAAGCAAATCTGCTCCGCTTTCAATCAGAACTGACGGCTTTACGCAGTCGTCCCAGTAATCATAATGGGCGAATCTGCGTAATGAGGCTTCAAGTCCGCCTATTGCAAGCGGAATATCCCCGAATATCTCCCTTATTTTACGGCAGTAGACTATAACTGCTCTGTCGGGACGCTTTCCGGCTTTTCCGCCTGCTGTATATGCATCATCTGAACGCTTTTTCTTTGCAGATGTATAATGTGCCACCATTGAATCAATATTCCCTGATGTAACCAGAAACGCATATTTAGGTCTTCCAAGCTTTAAAAAATCTCTCTCGCTTCTCCAGTCCGGCTGAGCGATTATTCCCACAGTAAAACCTAAGGATTCAATCATTCTTGAAATAATCGCTATTCCGAAACTCGGGTGGTCAACATATGAGTCACCTGTTATACATATAAAATCAAGCTGTTCAATTCCACGTTCAGCCATATCTTTTTTTGAAACCGGTAAAAATCCGTTCATAAATAAAAAGCACTCTTTCTGTTATTATTCTCCGTCTTTAAGGCGGATTTTTCTCTCTGCCCACTGGGATTTGGACATTATTACACGTCTTGGCTTTGCACCCTCTGAAGGGCCTACAACACCCATTTCTTCGAGTTCATCAACTATTCTTGCAGCTCTTGCATAACCGAGCTTTAATTTTCTCTGAAGAGATGAAGTGGAAGCCTGTCCCATTTCAACAACTATATCAATAGCTCTTTCTATCAGCATTTCATCATTTCCGGCAGGTATTGAATCGGATAAATCTGAATTTTTGCTGCCTTTCTGGACAGGTATATTTTTTTCTATTTCATCAAGTATTTCATCACTGTATTCAGCCTCTGACTGATTTTTTATATAGCTGACAACTGTTTCAATTTCCTTTGTTGAGCAGAAACAGCCCTGAACTCTTATGGGCTTCGGAACTCCTGACGGAAAATAAAGCATATCGCCTTTTCCAAGAAGTTTGTCTGCTCCTCCGGTGTCAAGAATAGTTCTTGAATCAGTCTGTGACATTACTGAAAGAGCTATTCTGCTCGGAATATTCGCCTTGATGAGTCCTGTAATAATATCAACAGTCGGACGCTGTGTAGCAATTATAAGGTGCATTCCGGCAGCTCGTGCCATCTGTGCAAGACGACATATTGCATCTTCAACCGCATCTTTTGAAGCCATCATAAGGTCAGCAAGTTCATCTATTGCTATTACTATTTTAGGGATTTTCTCCATTCCCTCAGTTTCCTCAGCAAGTTCATTATATCCGGTTATATCACGCACATTATTGTCAGCAAAAAGCTGATACCTGCGGAGCATTTCCTGAACTGCCCAGTTTAAAGCTCCTGCGGCTTTTTTAGGGTCGGTGACCACCGGAACAAGAAGGTGCGGTATGCCGTCATAAACTTTAAATTCAACTATTTTAGGGTCGATAAGAACAAGTCTTACCTCCTCAGGAGTCGCTTTATAGAGTATACTCATAATAATTGAATTGGTACAGACTGATTTTCCTGAACCTGTAGAGCCTGCTATTATAACATGAGGCATTTTTGCAATATCGCCTATAACCGGTTCACCGCCGATATCACGTCCGACAGCAAATGAAAGCTTGCTTTTTGAACGTCTGAATTCATTGCTTTCAAGCATTTCCCTGAGTGAAACTGTATCCTTTGATTTATTCGGAATTTCAATTCCTACAGCCGGTTTTCCGGGGATAGGAGCTTCAATTCTTACTCCTGCAGCTGCAAGATTTAAAGCTATATCATCAGAAAGATTTACTATTTTTGAAACCTTTACTCCTGCGGACGGCTGAAGCTCATAGCGTGTAACCGTAGGGCCACGGCTTATGCCGATAACTCTTGTCTGGACTCCGAAGCTGTTAAGGGTATCAACAAGTCTTTCAGCGGTCTGTTTCATCTCATTGGCTGAAACAGGGCTTTTACTGTTGTCTGTTCCTGCTTTAAGCATATCGGTTGACGGAAATTTGTATTTTGTATCTGAAGGCTTCATATTTACGTTTTTAAGAAAACTGTCTGCAATGAGATTGTCAATGCTGTCTTTTTTCACAGCTTTTTTATTTTCTGATTCCTTTATAAGACTGTCTATATCAACAGGAGCATTTTTCTTTTTATCCTTATCCGCATCAGCTTTTTTCTTTTCAGGCTTTTCAGCCGGAGGTTCAGGAGGAACAGAAAGGTTTTCCTCTGTTTTATAGTCATCGGTATCTTCAAAAATATCAATATCTATTATGCTGTCATCTTCGCTGCGTTTATCGGCAGGATTTTCCCATTCAGGCTTTTTTCCGGCACTGTTTATAATCTCAATTACCTTATCTGAATTTTCATCATCATCATTTTTATTGACAGCCTTTACTGACTGCATAAGCTTGTCAAAAAGTTTCGGAAACTTATGCTCCACAACAGGTTCTTCTTCGTCATCGTCCTCATCATCTTCATAATCAGGAAAATTAAAGCTGAAAAGATAATTTGAAAAGCCCTGCTCACTTATATTATGAAGCATATTTTTAAAACCCTTAAATGGTTTTAAGAAAAGCTCAAAAAGCTGCATAATGCTTATATTTGATATAAGCATTATCAGCACAAAAAGCAGCAGAGTTATTATTATTTTTGCTCCCACAGTTCCGAAAAAGCTGATAAGCGGTATGCTCAGCAATGCACTTACCACACCGCCTCCACGCAGCAGTTTTCCGTTGCTGTAAAGAGTCTTTATCTTATAGCCTAAAGTATCGCCGTCAATTTCGCCTGTAAATATTATCTGTACAACCGCACTGACAATGCATATCAGAATAAGTCCCTGAATTACTATTCTTGAAATACTGCCGCTGTTTTTATTCTGTGCTATCATATATGAAACTATCGCCAGTATAACAGGAACAGCAAACACCGACACGCTGAAAAGACCTCTTAAAACTATATGTATTTTCAGCCAGCCGGCACTTCCCTCAATAACAGAAAACAGCAGAATTAAAATACTTACTGAAAAAAGAATTACAGACCAGAACTGATTTTTAGCATTTGAATCATCAGTTTTTACAGTATCTTTCTTTTTTGCCATAGATTAATCCTTCCTTATAAAATATCGCCGTTCTTTATGTATTCAACCAGATTCATTCCAACGATTTTTTCAAATATTCCGATGAATATTACGCATATTCCAAGCACAAATGTATAGAATGCAAATATCTTGAACTTATTTGAATTAACAAGCCATGATACCATTTTAATAGCCATAATTCCCACAACTGCCGCTATTGCCATACCTATAAGATATATTGAAATATTTACATCTCCGAAACCTGTTTCAGCAGCATCTTTTATTGAAAGCAGACAGCCGCCGAGAATTGCAGGTATTCCAAGAATAAATGAATATTTTACGGCTGTATCTCTTGAAAATCCGCTGAAAAGACCTCCGCATATAGTTGAACCGGAGCGTGAAACTCCCGGAAGCAAGGCTATTCCCTGAAATATTCCAACTGTAACCGCATCTTTTACCGTAATATCTTCAGGCTTTTTGTTTTTTCCGGCACATCTGTCCGAAAGCATAAGTATTATTGATGTATAGACAAAGCAGAAACCTTCAACCAGTATATCATCATCTTCTGATATACCGGTAAAAAAGTCCTTGAATATATAGAACGGGAAAAGCATTGCAAGCGATATTACAAGCATTATTATCATACGTCTTTCACCATTCATTGTACTCCATCTGAAATTTCCGGTAAAAATATCCTTTATAAGCACAACAAATTCTTTAAGCAATGCCCAGATTGTATCCCTGAATGCAATAAACACCGCTATCAGCGTTCCGAGGTGAAGTATTGCTGAAAAAAGCAACGCACCTTCACCGTTATTTCCGGTAAAATGCTGATACAGCGAGAGATGTCCTGAACTTGAAACAGGCAGAAATTCAGTAAGTCCCTGAATTACAGCCTGAAAAATCGCATCAATTATTGTCATTGTCAAATGTCCTCCAGACTTCTTTTGTTTATGAATTGTCAGAAAAATCAGCATATCTTTTTTCACTGTTTTCGATAAGTGAATAAAGACATTCAATTGCATCACTAAGACCGCCCATGCTGTCGATAAGTCCAGTTTCAACTGCTTTTTCGCCCTCAAGCACTGTACCCATATCCATAACGAGTTCACCGGTCTGCATAAGCAGATTTCTGAAACATTCCTCTGACATATTGCTGTTTGAAGTTACAAAATTGACGATTCTGTCCTGCATTTTATCAAAATAGTGCAGAGTCTGCGGCACTCCCAGCACAAGACCGTTCATTCTTACAGGGTGAATAGTCATGGTTGCTGATGGAACTATAAAGGATTTTTTAGCACTAACCGCCAGCGGAACACCGATTGAATGACCTCCTCCGACAACAAGCGAAACAGTAGGAGTTTTCATGCCTGCGATAAGTTCAGCTATAGCAAGACCAGCTTCAACATCTCCTCCGGCAGTATTCAGGATTATCAGCAGACCTTCAATTGTTCTGTCCTGTTCAACAGCTGTCAGTATCGGGATAATATGCTCATATTTAGTAGTTTTATTCTGTGACGAAAGAACATAATGCCCCTCAATCTGTCCTATAATAGTCAGACAGTGAATCAGATGCTTTGCATTATTCGGAATAATGCTTCCTATTTTTTCTATCTGTTCAATTTCATCATCAGCATGAGAATTCTTTTCATTTTCATCAAATTCATTATTCATAATATCAGCCTCCATACTAATGTTATTTGATTATAAGCTGATATTATTCATATATAAATATTATACCACATATTTAAGCAAAGTCAATTGATAATTTTTTAATGTTCATTAAAGAAAAAGCCCCTTAATCTTTGATTAAGGGGTAAAAGTATGCCGGCATCGCCTTATCTTCCCGGGTCGTCACCAACCAAGTATTTTC
>ERZ808240.1248-NODE-1248-length-32034-cov-3.634792_pt1 | contig 32034 bp, 27 predicted proteins | sample MGYA00521084_ERZ808240 | MGnify/ENA primary metagenome ERZ808240 (study PRJEB31516, sample SAMN03275571) | gut metagenome | biome: mammalia-associated habitat; material: feces | host: Papio cynocephalus | place: Kenya | collected 2012-08-06 ... | reverse complement strand
TATTAAAAAGGGACGCCACCCGCTGATTCCAAAAGATAAAGTCGTGCCGATTGATGTGACACTCGGAAAAACTTATGATTTGCTGATTATCACCGGACCAAACACCGGCGGTAAAACCGTATCGTTAAAAACGGTTGGATTATTTACTCTGATGGGACAGGCCGGTCTGCACATTCCGGCGTATGACCACTCGCACCTGCGCGTATACGAAGAAGTTTACGCTGATATTGGCGATGAGCAGAGTATTGAGCAAAGTCTGAGTACATTCTCCTCCCACATGGTGAACACCGTTTATATTTTGAAACGCGCGAACAAAAAGACACTGGCACTCTTTGATGAGCTTGGCGCCGGAACCGACCCAACCGAAGGTGCTGCGCTCGCGATTGCGATTTTAGATAATCTGCATAACCGAAATGTAACCGCTATGGCTACGACGCACTACAGCGAATTAAAAATTTATGCCCTGTCCACCGATGGCGTGGAAAACGCCTCGTGTGAATTTGACGTAGAATCTTTGCAGCCGACTTACCGGCTGTTAGTCGGCGTTCCGGGAAAAAGTAATGCGTTCGCAATATCCGGAAAATTAGGTCTTCCAAAAGAAATTATTGATGAGGCAGGCAAACTTGTCGACTCCGACAGCCGCAGTTTTGAAGACGTTGTCACCGGACTTGAGGACGCCAGAACTGCCGCTGAAAAAGAACGCGAGAAAGCGAAAAAAATCCGCGAAGAAGCAGAACATTTCCGTGATAAAATGAAAGCGAAAAACGAGCGGATTGATGCCGCCAAGGATAAAATTTTACGCCGTGCAAACGAAGAGGCCCACGAGATTATCCAGAAGGCAAAAGACACCGCCGATGAATCCATCCGCAAGTACAACAAGTGGATGAAAGGTTCCGGCATGACAAAAGAAATGGAAAAAGAGCGCGCAAACCTGCGCAAAGCGCTCAACGAAACCGAGAGCGAGCTGACAATTGAGGGAACGAAAAATGCACCGAAGAAAGCACCGGACAAATTGCAGATTGGCGACATTGTTATGGTTCATTCGATGGGGATTAAAGGAACCGTAAGCACACTTCCAAACAGCAAAGGAAAATGTTTTGTTCAAATGGGCATTCTGCGCTCGGAAGTTTCCGTAAGCGACCTAGAACTTTTGGAGCAGGAAACCAAAGCCGCCAAAAAAGAAGCATCCATTACCCATGCAAGAAACATGAAAATGGCAAAGGCTATGACTATTTCACCGGAAATTAATTTAATCGGAAAGACGGTGGATGAAGCCCTTGGACTGCTTGACAAATATTTAGATGACGCCTACCTTGCCAAACTCCATCAGGTAACCATTATCCATGGAGTCGGCACCGGTGCCCTGCGAAACGCTGTCCAAAACCACTGCAAAAAAAGCAAGTACGTCAAAAGTTACCGCATGGGAGAATACGGGGAAGGCGGATATGGCGTAACCGTGGTTGAATTTAAGTGATATTAAACACATAAAGTAAAACAGGAGAAAGAGGAATCATTTATGGAAAAAAGAAAAATTCTAATCGTCGATGACGATGCCAATATTGCAGAGTTAATCGCATTGTATTTAACAAAAGAATGTTTTCAGTGTGAAATTGCAGAAGACGGCGAAACCGCTTTGGAAAAGCACCAAAGTTTCCAGCCGGACTTAATTTTACTCGACATCATGCTGCCCGGTATTGACGGCTATGACGTACTGCGAGAGATTCGCAAGCAGTATACAACACCGGTTATTATGCTGTCTGCTAAAGGAGAAACTTTCGATAAAGTATTAGGACTTGAACTTGGTGCAGATGACTACATCATCAAACCATTTGAGCCAAAAGAAGTTGTAGCACGCGTAAAAGCCGTTTTACGCCGGTTCGACAACCAGCAGGCAAGGGTGGCTTCCGCCGCCAAAGACGAGCCGAAAGATGTCGTAACTTACGATGGTCTTGTTATCAGCCTTGCAAACTATTCTGTAACAGACCACGAAAAACCAATTGAAATGCCGCCAAAAGAGCTGGAGCTGTTGTACTTCCTTGCGTCCCATCCGAATCAGGTATTTACAAGAGAACAGCTTTTAGACCAAATCTGGGGGTATGAATATATTGGTGAAACCCGGACCGTGGATGTTCATATCAAACGAATCCGCGAGAAATTAACTGAAAACCCGGTATGGTCTCTTACGACTGTATGGGGCATTGGCTACAAATTTGAAGTAAACGCATAGGAGACTTCGTATGAAAAAATACTTAAAGACGACCCTCGGTCGAAAACTATTAGCATTTTACCTCGTCCTGTTTGCCATCACCTTTTACCTGATAACAACCGTTGGACGCGACTATATTTCGGAGCGTGTTGAGTCCGAAAGCGTTAGCAATCTCCGCAGTGTCGGAATCACGCTGCTTGGCTCGCACATCAATGAACAGCGCTATACAAAAACGACCATTTTATCACTGCGCGACCAGTTGAAAATGGCGTCCGAAGCCGCTGAAGCAGAAATCTTAATTGTGTGCAGCGATGGCGATGTAATTCTCAACACAGATACCGAGAAAACGTATAATATCTATCAGGGAAGTTCCTCTTTCCTTCACGAAGACGTGATTAAAGACACGACACTCGGCGGTCTCTTATCCGAGAATTCAACCTGTGTCATTCTGCCAATGGAACAGAGTGCCTACTTAAACGGCTACCTTGTTCTCGCACAGCCGGACCAGTTTATCAACAATCGTGCCATATATTACACCAACATATTAACAACCTTTTTCTATCTGATTATGGCAATTGTCGGTTTTGTGTTCATACTCATTTACATTTTCAATGTACGTCCACTGCGCACGCTGCGCAAAGGCGCCAGCCAGTTTTCGATTAACCACGAAAATCCGCCGATTCTCATTAAATCTCAGGATGAATACGGCGAATTGGCAAAGACATTGAATGTCATCGGGGCAGAACTCAGTAAATTCGATGAGTACCAGCGAAAATTCATTTCCAACATTTCGCACGATTTCCGCTCCCCTTTAACAAGTATTCAGGGTTATGTTCAGGCGATGAAAGATGGCGTAATTCCGGCAGATAATCAGGAAAAATATTTAGATATTATTTTGTATGAAACCGAGCGGCTGACAAAATTAACGTCAAATTTAATTGATATGAACAACTACGACCGCGACAATATTATGCTTGAGCAGGAATCATTCGACATTCACAAGGCAGTCAAAATGACGTGCGAAAGTCTCGAAGGAACAGCTTCCAATAAGCAAATCAGCTTCACTTACGATTTCTGTGAGCCGGAAGAACTGCTCGTTTACGCCGATAAGCAAAAGATTTTACAGGTTCTTAGAAATCTCTGTGATAACGCAATTAAGTTCAGTCACGAAGAATCAGAAATCTGTGTGCATACCTTTACCAAAGGAGAAAAAGTTTTTATTTCGGTAAAGGATTCCGGCATTGGGATTCCGCGTGAGGATCTAAACCTCATTTGGGACCGCTTTTACAAAACCGATTTATCCCGCGGGAAAGATAAATTAGGCTCCGGACTTGGGCTTGCCATCTGCCGGGAAATCATAAACGCCCACAAGCAGACAATTGATGTTGTCAGCACTGTAGGCGTTGGTTCTGAATTTGTATTTACTTTGCCAAAAGCATAAAGAAAGAGGATTATTCCTCGGATGGGGAGTCAGTCGGCTCAGTGTCCGGCTGCACCTCATCACTGTTTACATGAAACTCCGTTATCACAACGGAGTCATTTTTTATCTGGCAGACAAGCTTGTGGCTGCCATCTCCCATCGTAAAGGATTTCGTACTGTTCTTAATCTTGCCGGTGTCATACGATACTACCGCATCTACCCACTCACTGGTGAAAATCTTTGACGAATCCAATGCCTGAAACTCTTTTGCACTGGAAACTGTCACGCCAAGTCCTTTAACACTTAACGGGAAACGAATGTAGGAAGAAAGTTTTTTCAAACTTCCGTCTGCCACCGCATACTGAATATCCTGCGCCGCCTGACGGTACGCCTCTACACTTTCATTGTTACTTGTGCTGTCACCATTGTCGGTTGGCTCCGCGTCGGTATTATCTGTGTTCTTATCGTTATTATTTTCCGAATCCGTGCTGCTATTATCTCCCTTGTCATCATGGGCAGCATCCAGGGAAATGCGGATTACACTCATGAGTCCGCTGAGCATATTTTCCGTATTTTCACCGGACCAGTCTTTAATCAAAAGGGATATGGCAACCTTGCGTTTCATAAAGTAGAATAAGGATTCGTCTTTCTTATTCTGATACCACATTACGGTTAATCCATTCACTTCAATGTCCTGCTTTTTCTCAAAGCCATCGAGTACACCGGATGGGCAGCCCTCGACACCGGCATATCCGACAATCCGCTGATTTTCCAGTTCTGAAAGTTCATCATAATGGAAACTGAATGATTCAAAATCATCCACCACCTTGTAAATCACTTTTCTCGCCGGATCCTCAACGGTCACGCGGAATCCGTACATGTCATAAATCTTACGGAGCACACGTCTGCGCTCCTTGTCATCGGATTCGCTTTCCTTACCACTCCAGCCCACCGCATTGCTTGCGATGTGCTTTTCATCCTTTTTCACCTTAGCATCGGTATCTTTGTCCGGTTTATTTTCCTCTTTGGTTCCTGAAACAATTTTCTTTGCTTTTTCGGTACTGCACGCCGTACTCATCTTCACGGCAAATGTGCAGGATTCTTTCTGCCAAGTCATGGCATCACATTTTTCGTCACCATACATGGTAACTTCCGAATCATCCACCGTCTCTTTCTTCAGCTCATTTTCCTCGGTGAACTGATTGATTACTTCCGGTGCATTTTCTTCTTCTTTGTACTCAAAGAGAATCTTATCTTTTTTCTTTTTATTCCGGTACGTTATTTTTACGTGCTTTGCTTTTTTCTTCACTTCAACCTTTTTTACACGATAAGATTTGGAAACATTACCAAGCTTATAGGTGCGACAGTCCGTCTCTTTGGCAATTGCCTCAATGGAATCTAATTCCTGCCACTCTTCTTCATCACTGCTTGCTACAATTTCACCCTGCTTTGGCTGTTTCTTTAATTTGCCTCCAAAAAATCCTTTTGATACAACGGCAGTAACGGCAACAACAAGTACCGCAACGGCAGCCGCCATTCCTTTTTGACGAGCGGAGAAACGTGGTCTTTTCTTAAATTCGTCCATCGAAATCACTTTTTCTTCCGACTCTTCACAGGCTTTTTTCACATTGGCAAGTATTCGCTTTTTATCGCTGTCACTAAGGGAAATTTTTTCCATTGCTTCTTTATATTCCTGCTGCATGACCATCATCTCCTTTCATCTGCTGAGGAAGCATCCTCGCTAGTTTCTCCCGCCCGCGTTTCAAAAGAGACCGTATTGTAGTCTCTTTCTTCTCTAATATCTCTGCAATTTCCTTAACGGAGTACTCTTCGTAATAATACAAATGGATGGCACTCCGGTACTTCTCGGGCAGTTGTGATATAATTTGCAAAATATCACTTTCTTCCTTTTGTTCCTGCTTCTCATCTGCCACATCGTACCCTTCCGGTATTGCCACCTCCCTCTGTCTGGACGCCGATTTTAGCTTGTCCTTGCACAAATTCGACGCTACCTTTAGAAGCCACGCTTTTTCATGACTCTCATCTTCAAATACTCCTGCTGACTGCATAAGGCGAATCAGCACCTCCTGAACAATATCTTCTGCATCCTCCCTGCTTTTCATGTAGGAATAGGCTAACCGCAATATATCATTGCCAAATAAGTCCAGGGCTTTTTCCACCGCGTCCGATGGATTGGCTGCCACATCTATCATTGTTTTTTCCCCTTTCTACCTACATAACGATTCAACATTTGAAAAAGTTGCAAAAAAAGAGAACTTTTTTCAAAAAGTTCCCTTTGCAGTTTCCTATACCGTGCCATCTTTCCAATGAGAATGATGAAGATGCCCCATCGGATTGAGTTCCGGAAAGCCCTGCTGCCTGAGCGCTTCATACAAAACAATTGCTACTGAATTACCCAGATTCAGCGAGCGAATCTCGCCATACATCGGAATCCGAATCGTCGTTTCCTCATTCTCCACCAGAATCTCTTCCGGGATTCCGGCACTTTCTTTGCCAAACATAATATAGCAGTCTTCTTCAAATGATACGTCGCTGTAAATATGCTTTGCTTTTGTCGTTGCCATGTAAATTTTGGCGCCTGGATTTTTCTCTAAAAAATCCGGATAACTGTCATAAATTGTGTAATCCAATTTATCCCAGTAATCAAGTCCTGCTCTTTTGACCTGCTTTTCATTAATTTGAAAGCCCATCGGCTCAATCAGATGAAGTTTAGCACCAGCCGCCACGCAGGTCCTTCCTATATTCCCGGTATTCGCAGGAATTTCCGGTTCTAATAATACAATATTTAACATATTAATCTTCCTGTCTGAGTGCAAGGAACAAATCGATGCTTCCGCTGCCATCTGCAAATGCCATCGGCACACACAAAGTCTTAGCAAAGTTATTCGTAAAACTTACGTCACCATGAGATAATGTCGGCGGTGTGATGTCAATTCCAACACCGTTTGATGAGAATACGGTTGCCGCATTTCCCATAATCATGTTTCCTAACTCACTGATTGCGCTTGATGCAAAATCATCAATGGTTTTCACTTCCATCATACACATTTTAGAAGCAATCGCACAGGCATTTTCCTCTGTCATGCCAATTAACACCTGTCCTCTCATTTCCCCGGTTACGCCAATAATAATGACCCAGTTATTATGGTCAAATTTTGCTTCCTTCAATATCGGCTTTTGTATTGCAACATCAACAAAGCACATGTCCTGCAATACCTTTTTCGCCGCCATCAAAAAAGGATTGATATGTTCCGCATTTAAAGTAGCCATATTCTCTCTCCTCTGCACAATCTTATCTTTATAATAGCATAATTACGAAATAGTGTCTATAAAATTCTGAATTTTAACCAGTGCCTTCTTTAAGTCTTCAATCGAATATGCATAAGAAATTCGCAGAAAACCTTCCCCGCATGCGCCAAACGCAGACCCCGGCACCACCGCAACGTGTTCTTTTTCGAGAAGTGTTTTGGCAAACTCCTCGCTCGTCATACCAAAACGGCTGATATTTGGGAATACATAAAATGCCCCCATCGGCTCAAAACACGGCATGCCCATTTCACGCAGCTCTTTCACTAAAAAGCGGCGTCTTTCATCATAGCTCTCACGCATTTTTGCCACGTCCTCATCGCCATTTCGCAGTGCTTCAATCGCTGCATACTGACTCGTTGTCGGTGCACTCATAATAAGATATTGATGTACCTTTATCATCTGTTTTATGATTTCTTTTGGTCCGACCGCATAGCCAAGACGCCAGCCGGTCATCGCATAGGATTTTGAAAATCCGTTAATTACAACACTTCTTTCCTTCATCCCCGGAATTGCCGCAATTGACACATGGTCGCCCTGATAGCTTAATTCCGAATAAATTTCATCGGACAGAACAAACAAATCATGTTCCTTAATTACGTCCGCAACAATCTGTAATTCCTCGCGCGTCATAATCGCACCGGTCGGATTGTTTGGAAACGGCAGAACAACCATTTTCGTTTTATCCGTTATCGCCGACAACAATTTTTGTTTTGTCAGCTTAAATTCATCCTTTTCTTCTAATGCAAGTCTTACCGGCACGCCCCCTGCCATCGTAATACACGGCACATAAGACACAAAACAAGGCTCCGGAACAATAACTTCATCCCCCAGGTCAAGCATTGTGCGGAAAGCAATATCGATTGCCTCGCTGCCGCCGACCGTAATAATGACCTCGTCCGAATCATACGAAAGCGAAAAACGGCGTTTCAAATAAGTACAAACTTCTTCGCGCAGAGGCAAAAGCCCTGCATTGGATGTATAAAACGTGCGCCCCTTTTCCAGCGAGTAAATGCCCTCCTCGCGAATGTGCCACGGTGTATCAAAATCCGGCTCTCCTACGCCAAGTGATATGACATTTTCCATCGTGCTTGCCACATCAAAAAACCGGCGGATTCCGGATGGTTCCATCTCCGTTACCATTTTAGACAATGGGTTTCTCATGGAGTAATCAACTGCCTTTCATCACCTCGTTCCTCTGTCACAAGAGAAAGTCCGTGTTCTTTATATTTCTTCAAAACAAAATGTGTTGCCGTACTCATAACCGATTCCATCGGCGCCAGTTTTGTCGCGACAAACCACGCAACCTCTTTCATTGTCTTTCCAACGATAATAACGGTCAAATCAAATCCGCTTCCGCTCATCAAATACAGGCTTTCTACCTCGTCAAACTGGTAAATGCGCTCCGCGACCTTATCAAATCCACGTCCGCGCTCCGGCGCAACCGTAACTTCAATCAACGCCGTCACATGCTCGCAGCCGGTCTTGTCCCAATTAATCAAAGTCGGATAGCCGCAGATAATTCCCTGCTCTTCCATCGCTTTCATTTCTTTTTCAATTTCTTCCGGAGATGCCGCTAACATAGCTGCTAAATCTTCCGTCGAAAGTTTTCCGTTTTTCGCAATGTTTCGTAAGATTTTTTCCTGCATTTCTTCCTGCATCATATCCTCCAATTCTGCGGTTAATCAAACGCGCGGTATAATTCATCCGCCTTGGGCGGCTCTAAAAAACGTTTTTCTCCATCATTGAAAATCACACGGTCATTTCCCTCTACTGCCTTGCCAATAACCGCCGCATGAATACCCTCTTTCGCAAGGGCATCCACAAGCTGGCTTCCGTGGTCAGTGCCAATGAGCATTGAGCCGCTGGAAATCAACTGATACGGATTCAAGTTGAAAAATTCACAGATTTCAATTGTCTCCTGACGAATCGGTATTTTCTTCAAATCGACACAAAGGCCTACACCGGATGCTTCTGCCATCTCCCAAAGAGCACCAAAAATACCGCCCTCTGTCACATCATGCATGGCTGAAACACCAACCTGCATCGCAACGCGACTGTCTTTTACGACGCTTAAAAGCGAAGCAAATTTCTTGGACTCATCCACAATCGAAACCGGCAGACGTTTTTTCAATTCTTTCTCAAATTCTGCCGCAATAATAGAAGTTCCCTCTAATCCAATCCATTTGGTGACAACTAAATCCTGTCCCGCTTTTAATCCTTTGGTCGTAACCAGTTTATCCTTTGCAATTCGCCCAATGCCGGTAACCGACACCAGTGTCTGGTTTACAACTGCCGACACCTCAGTATGTCCACCTAAAATTTCCACATCATATTCTGCGGTTAATTGACTCACATCGTCCATAATCTGTTTCAGTTCATCTTCTTCGCTATTTGGCGGCATAATAATTGTAAGCAAAATACCTACCAATTCCGCACCGGAACTTGCAATGTCATTTGCCGTAATGTGAAATGCAATTGTGCCAATATCTTTTGCTGCTGCCGTAATCGGGTCAGTCGACAATACAAGTGCATCCTCTGTTGGTGCCAATACCGCACAGTCCTCACCGACACCGGCATGAACTAAAACTTCCGGTCTTTTCACCGTCAGTTTTTTGAATACTGAACGCTTTAATACGTTTTCTGGTACTTTTCCTATTTCCATTGTTCTCTCCTATCCCCACAAGAAAAGCCCTACTGTGCCTCCGTGGTCGGTTCTGCGGCTGCCGGAACCGCTGTTGCCTGCGGTTTTACCGTTGCCTTTGGTTTTGCTGTCTTCTTTGGTTTTGCCGTTGCCTTCGGCTCTTTCGTTGCTTTCGGCGTTATCTGTGGTTTTGCCGATGCCGCGGGTGTTCCCTCTGCTGCCCCTTTTGTCACATAGCGAGGTACCGCCTGATAGGTACTGGAGTTTATCTGTGTCTTTTTCGTCTTGCCATTTTCCTTGACAATCTTCCAAAGCACCGCCTTGTACCCAACATGTGCCTCCTGTGTCACTTTCGTGTAGGAAGCAGGCTTCGTTTTATCATATGTGATTTTATCAGCCCCCGGCTGTATCGTCTGCGTCGTCTCGGACTCAAACGTTACCTCTCTGTCATCACTTCGGGTCTCTTCCCCGTAAATATTAAAATAAATGGTTCCCGAATACACACCGCCTTCAATATAAATCGGCACTTCGGTGTCGTTACGGAATTTAAAATCTTTGTAGTCACCGGCAATTGCCGCATCCATCGATGGTTTCACATAACTGACTACCATCGAATGAGGGCTCCGCTCGACAACTTCCAATTCAGCCTTTAACACGGCGTTATAAAGTGTTGTTGATACCTGACACACACCGCCGCCAATGGAATCTACCACTTCACCATTACTGTAGGATGGTGCCGCATAATATCCATTTTCCTCTGTCAATGGAGAAATTGTATCATGCACGGAAAATGTTTCCCCCGGATAAATAACATGGTCGTTAATCAATCTTGCCGCATTGGAAAGATTTTTTGAACGGCTTACATTCCCGGCATTAAAATTCGTCTGAAAAGAACCGATTTTGTCTTTACAGCGGGATGCCAAATCTTTTGTTACCGTCGGTTCCTGAATTGTAACATCCGCTTTGACACGTATGGCATCTCCACTTTTTGCCTGTTCCACTGCCTTCTTAATCTGAGCCGCTGTACTGTCAACATCGATAGTCGAACCCTCTTTTGCATCGGTGTAAACAAACGTACCGTTTTCTCGTTTCACTTTAGCATTTTTTGCTTTCGTACATTTCTTTTTGCACTTCTTATTAACAAATGTGCGGATTTTTTTCTCTTTTGCATCATATTTCAGTTTATATACAAGTGGAGTTGTGGCAATCTCCCGGATTTTTGCATAATTGGTAAATGGATTTCCGTCCTTGCCAACCTGCATTGCCTGTGCAATCACATCACCGACTTCACAATTATACCCTAACTGCTCAAGCGTCGCCGATACCGTCTTGCCATTCACATCCACCTCTACGGTACGCTGCAAATATTCATCCCGGTACTGCGTAACGGCCGTTCTTGCCTCATCTTCCGACATACCGCCCACATTCACGGTTTCCACAAAGACTCCACTGCAAATGAGACCTCGCGCCGGCTTTACCGTCTGATAAGCCGCATAAATATACGCCGCAATCAATAGCAGCATCAAAAAAATAACCAAAAAGGCAGGACCTTTTCTTGCTTTATTCATGTTGTCTCTCCTCACCTGAAAATTCTAACAATACTTGCGATTTTTTTTAACTTGTATTACACTGTAATCATCACATGCCGGCTAATAATCCAATTAACATGGCAAATATGATGATACCGCAGATAATACCTGCAACAAGACGCTGTTTTTTACGATTTAACATATATATCCCCCTTTCTGAAAGGAACTAATGATTATGAATTTTGTACCTGTTTTCTTAATATGTTTTGTCATTTTTGTGCTTTGGATGTTCTACGAACAGCGCAAAAGCCAAAACAAAGATAAAGAAGCTTCGGACGCATTCTGGGAACGGGAGCGCATGGCTAACCAGACTAGGAAAAAAGATATTTCCCATCTTCCCATTCTCCATGTGGAAGAATCGGAACTTCCTGTGATTACCACAGAAAATGAGTCCGTACTATATTATATCGACCATATCCGGAAAATAATCAAGAGTCCTATGCTCGATTTATCCGAATATTCGAATACAGATTTAAAATTAGCATATGGCGTGGGAAATTTCAAGGTTTTATGCGAATATGATGAAAATTTTAATCATTTTCTTCTCGCATTAACCAATCTGGCACGTGCCTGCACCGAAGCCGGTCTTTATTCGGAAGCGGAACAGACATTTTTACTTGCCTTCCACTACGGCTCGCAAAAAATGACCGATTACACCAGTCTTGCTGACGTATATCTGCATTTGGAAGAACCGGAAAAAATCAGCGCACTCATCCGCGATGTCGAGGAAGGCTCTCTGCCACACAAAGAGGCGTTGATTCAGGCATTGGAGCAGAAACTCATGGCGTACCAGTAAATTCATCCATTGTTAAAATCCGTTCGGCTGCTGCATAGTTGAGCGGATTCCGGTTTTTATAGTCAAAGAGAATATAATAAGGTTCTCTTTTCTGCAGAGCACCGTCTTTTAAAAGTCTTTGAATATTTACTGTATATTCACCCAAATAAACCATATGGTATAACTGTCTGGTTACATATCCCTCATAGTCTGGCAGATAACGATGCGTTTCGCACTCCCTGTCAAAGAAGGCGCGAATCTCTCGTTTTTGCGTTTCCGAATCGGGCTTTACAAAAGTCGGTTTTTCTTTTGCAAAATCTCTGCGGTACCAGTCGTAGGTAATGATCTCCTGCCAGTTTCCGCCGCCTGTTTCCGGCACATGTTTCTTTCCAAACTCATACAGCACTTCATATCGCTCTCTCCGGTTGATTTTACGCTCAAACAAATGCTTTTCTTCGTATTCCTTCGCTAACTCCTCATACAGACAGTATGCATCTTTAAAAAAGCGCTCCAAATAAATCATCGATGCGGCAAACTGGAAACTGTTGTAATACACCTCTACCATTTCTTCTACGCCTTTCAACGAAAGAACATCCTCATAAGAAAGCCATTTGGTCGAAAAGATTTCATACGGTGGCAGGCTGCTCGCTTGAATTTCGTAATCATTTCGTTTTTCATTCATAAAGGAACCATCTAAGACTTTTAAAAATCCTAATTGGAACTGGTCCGGTTTCATCGCATATACATCGCAGAACGATTTCTTAAAAGTATTTAAATCCTCATCCGGCAGCCCCGCAATCAAATCAAGATGCTGATGAATGTTTCCGCGCGCATGAATTCTCGCTACATTTTTTTGCAGCAAATCCCAGTCAGCGGTACGCCTGATTGCCTTTAAGGTGTCCGGATTTGTCGACTGCACGCCAATCTCGAACTGCACAAGTCCCGGACGGAATGTATCAAAGAGCAGAAAGTCTTCTTCATGCAGCAAATCGCCCCCGATTTCAAAATGAAAATTTGTCACACCATTATCATGCTCGCCAATATACTTCCATATGCGGTAGGCATATGCGTGGTTGCAGTTAAAGGTGCGGTCTACAAATTTCACCTGCGGCACCTTGTTTTCAAGAAAGAAATCAAGCTCCCGCTCGGTCTTTTCCGGGCTTTTTATCCGCACAGATTTCTCAATGGAGGATAAACAATAACTGCACGAAAACGGACATCCTCTCATGCTTTCATAGTAAATAATGCGGTTTTTCAGCGTTTCCATATCATCATAAGGAAACACTAAATCATCCATATCTAATCCCTGTCTTGGTTTGGTTCGGTGCAATTCACCGACACATCGGTATGTTATCCCGTCAATAGATGAAAGTTCTCTGTCACCATCCACAAAGTATGCCATAAATTCCTGAAAAGTCCGCTCGCCCTCGCCAACCATAACAAGGTCTGCATACTCGTACTTATTAAGCACTTCCTCCGGATGATAACTTACTTCCGGTCCGCCAAAGAATAAAAACAGATTTGGCAGCACTTTTTTCAAATCTCTGGCTAATCCCATCACATATTCAATGTTCCAAAGATAACAGGAAAATCCAACCGCCTCCGGTTTCCTGCGGTAAATGTCCTGAAAGATTTCCTCTCTTCTGTGATTGATTGTGTACTCTGCAATTTCTACATCCTTCCGGTACTTCCCTGCATTTGCCTGCAGCGAGCGGACCGCCAGTGTTGTGTGGATGTATTTTGCATTGATTCCAACTAATAAAACCATATTTTACAACCTCCTGACTTCTCCTATATAAAAAAAAGCGAGTGAATCCTCGCAAAATGTAAAAAAAGAAGCGGGTGATGGGAATCGAACCCACGTATCTAGCTTGGAAGGCTAGTGTTCTACCATTGAACTACACCCGCATCTGAAACTATGAAGTTTTCAACGTGATTTATATTAGCAGATATTTTGGGTTGTGTCAAGGGGGCGGTGGGGATTTTTTGGTTTCCAAAATTTCGACGAAAAAGTTTGCGTCTCATGAGCGCTTTCGCTCATTGAGTACGTAACAGTAGGGGCACTGAAACCACCAGTGCCACCTACTGACGTACTCAAAACTCATGAGTCACAAAGTTTTTCGTCGGAATTACTGGAATCCAAAAAACTAGCACCGACTCCTATGCTGTGAACTTTTGTGTTACATAGCAGCTACTTGAAATTCCCGTGTTTCTTGGTTGGTTACTGGAATTCTAAAAAGACCAGCACTGTCTATGAGTTTATTTTACTGTGACCGTTATTTTTCCGCAGATACCGTTTAGTGCGCTTACATAGATTACACAGGTTCCTGCTTTTTTGGCTTTGATTTTTCCGGTTTTTGTGACTGTTGCAATGTTTTTGTTTGTTACATGATATCGAAGAACTGCTCCGTGTTTCTTAGAGAGCCATTTCTTTTTCTTCTGCTGCTTTACTGCTTTGACATTACATTTGGCAGTCTTGCCTTTTTTCAGCGTGATTTTCTTTTTCGGAATAATCAGTTTTTTGGCATTGGTAAAATGCTTGCTCTTCCATCCGGCGATGTGATAAATCTTGCTTTTTCCAAGAAGAATCTTTTTGCCATTTACTTTTTGGAAGGCTTGAATCATTACCTTGTAATTTTTCGAGCCGGAAATAGCTTTTCCTGAAATTTTGTCAAACTGTGCGGAAGTTTTCGTTCCTGTCACTGTCTTTACCAATGCTTTTTTATCCATTTTCTTTGTACACAAAGCCGCATAAACATCATAGCCGGAAGCGCCTTTTACTGTTCCCCATGATACATTAAACTTGCCATCTTGCCAGTCAGCACTTGCCTTTTCATTTAAACTTATAGAATTTTTTTCCTGCTGTTTTGCAGTGATTTTTTTGCCCGGCTTCGTTGTCGGTTTTGCAGTAGACTTTGTGGCTGGTTTTTTAGTTGGTTTCGCAGTCGGTTTTACGGTTGGTTTTACAGTTGGTTTCGTAGTTGGCTTTGCAGTTGGCGTTACCGCTGGTGTTGCCGTTGGAGTCGGTACCACAGTTGGCGTTGCTGTTGGTGTGACTGCCGGAAGCGGCCATTGTGACACTTTCACTGTTTTTGTCTCTTTACACACCTGACAGGTATACAAAATCTCGCCTTCTTTTCCATTTGCCGGCGCTATCATCACAATTCCATCGTCCCACTGATGTTCCTCCAAACCATCATGCAGCACATAAGAAGTTCCCTGTTTGACTATTTCTTTATCATACTGACAGATAATGTCTCCAGTGTATCCCGCTTTACATGGTTTTGCAGTTTGTATTCCTGAACAAAATGCACCATAATGTCCACCCGTTTTTTCATGAATATAAGCTGTCATATCTTTTGCGGAATCCATTGTCTTTATATTACTAATTGAACTGTCCGGATCACTTTCATTTCTGTAAACATCTTTTATTGTGCTATCCCATTTATAATAAGCACAATCTGCAATCTTTCCGCCTGCTGCCGTTTCATCCCTCGACGGGTTCTCATTGATTCCGGCAAAGCCCCCCGACGGATAATTCTCCGGGTCACCAACGGTTACTTTTCCGGCAGCATAACACTGTTGAATCGAAGCCACATTGGTACCGATAAAAGCACCACTTCGCGGTTCAGAATAACCCGCAGAATGACTGTATACACTCCCCGTTGCAATACAATTTTTGATTTCCGGCTGGGTGTCATCCTCCCCTAAATATACCGCATAGCCGGCAAATCCGCCAACATTCCAGAAATAAGCGACTGCGGTGGCACCAGCTATTGAGGATTCAACAACCGAGCCATTTCGAATGTCTCCGCTAAATCCTCCGACCATTCCAAGACCGGCCACGTAACCGGTAGCTGTACAGCCTGAAATCTCAGAATTATCTAAAATCAATCCTGAAAATCCTCCAACATATCCACCCATAGATCTTATATTAACATACAGTGCATTACAATTTTTAATCACCGCATAGCTGACAATTCCCGCAATACCACCTGCATCGGATTCACGCGTCTTGTCATCATATAGTTCCTCATCTGAAAGACACACAATATCTCCCTGCACCTGACAATTTTCAATCACCGGCTTGACATCATTTCCATCCGAATGATTTCCATACACGGATGCCGCCAGAATGCCACCATAACCATTCCTCCGAATTCTGGAATTTTGACCAGATGGTTTTGGAGACCTGTAAACACAACTTGCGGTTATCTCCGCTCCTAAAATTGTCAGATTGCTAATTCCGGCACCTTTTCCTGCCGCATAAACATCTCCAAACAAACCGAAACTTCTTTCTGTTTCCCGCTCGTTCATGTTCAAGCCCTGAATTACTTTTCCATTTCCGTCAAAATATCCTTGAAATTCCTGACCTTCAATACCGATTGCTGTCCAGTAATGGTCCGATAAGTCTAGATTTTTGGTTAATTTGAAATATTTGTCACAGGTAAGATTATTGTCTTCGGTTCCCTCATTGACTACTTTTGCCAGATAGGCAAGCTGTCCCTCAGATTCAATCAGAATTGGTTTATCTTTGGATGTACCAAGTTTCGTTCCATCTACATCTTCCGTCTTAAACTCCTCGGTGTAATCAAGCCAGCTTCCCGTTTCGGATGCCTTGGTTTTTCCCTTTGCCTCGGCATCTGTGACACCCGGCAATAGATAACTGCCACTTAAAAACATCACAACTGCCATAAAAATTGCTAATTGTCTTTTCATAGATATTCCTCCTAGTGTTTTGTATGGATAGGGATATTTTACCATATATTTTTTCTTTACACAACAGAAAGGGGGTGGTACTAATTTCTTTTGGTTTCCGTAAATCATCAAGAAAAGTTTGTGGTTCGTGGGTGCTCTCGCTACACAAACGCGTAAGGGTATCGGCATGCAAAATACGCACGCCTGATACCCACGTGTTTGTACCCACTCTCCACAAATCTTTTCTTGATGATTTACTGGAATCCAAAGAAATCAGCCCCACCCCCTTGATACAAGGTAATTCTTCAAATTGTGGTAAGGGACATATGCAACCTTATTCTTCAAAAAGAGTAAAAAGAGTTGTTACAATAACTTATCACCCTCCAATTACTAAAAACCCAGTTTGCATTATTTCACGATTAAACTTATTTTTGTGGAACTTTCACGTTACAAGAAAAGTTTTGGGTGGAATGCGTATAAACGCACGGGTATCCGGCATGCGTAGTTTGCATGCCGATACCCCTGTGTGTTTATGAGCGGAAGCGGCGCATGACACACAAACTTTTCCTGTGACGTGATAACCCATCAAAAAAGTTTCTACTGAATCACTTTTGCCCGGCAGCCATGCTGCTCGCAGGTTGTGTCTGTTATTAAGCCCTGGCAGTCGACAAAAGATTTGCGTTCGTTTGCGTCTTTATAAATAACCGAATAATGGGAACCGACACTTGGGTTACTGCTGGCTGAGCCAACGGCAAGCCATACGCCCTCTCCATCGGCAACTGTTTTGGTTGATGAGTCATAAAGATATGGCAGCTTCAAATCTTCCGTTGCCGCTCTCTGCACAACGGTCACGCCGATACATGTGGTAATTCCGCCCTGCAAATCCATTACACGATTCAGAGTCGGCATCGAGAACAAATAATAAAACAATCCAATACCATCAACGGAAAAGTCATTATAGAATGTAGGGTTAATATCCTTTTTGGTACAGCCGGCTCCCGGATAGTGCGTTGTATCGTTAATATAATTGGCAAGCGCATATAATTTTTGCAGATTTGTCATATCATCCGTCCAAAGTCTTGCCTCTATTTTGTGCCGCATCAAAGTGTAAAGTTCATCATCTAAAGAATTATCATCTTCATCATGAGGACTGGCTGCTAAATAACTGACATCATACAAAACGTCATCCACATACGCTTTCACTTTGCACACGCGCACACCATTTCCTGCCGTGATGGTAATTTTTCTCGAAGACAACGCAATCTGGTCGAAATTTTTCGGTGCATTATTAAACACCGGTCCCACAACCGTTTTTTCTCCGTACCATCTGTTATAACGAAATTGTTCCGTTGTATTTTCCACTTTCAGAGAAGGTGCCGTGCAGTCCTGTCCGGCAAACTTAAACGCCCTTGTATATGCCGGCGGCGTCGCATCTTCCACCTCGAAGCGAACATGTTTGTCAATCCATGCATCGCTCGCCTCACTGTAAAAAGATGTTTCCAAAGTTTCCGTATTATTTTCAACCAGCGCATCTACTGCTGCCGTTTTGTCTGTCGTTTCATCGCTGTAAGTAATCAAATCCAGTCCGCTCACCGGATTCTTGTCATTGCAGATGTGTAACGTTCCGATTTTGTACTCCATCGCAATATAATTGCGGCTTGCCGCAATGGATACTCTCACATCGACAACACCCGCTTTTTTCGGAATTAACTGTCCCTTGTCATTAACTTCAATAACATCCGACACCTCATCCCCGCCGTCATAATCATATGCCCGATACGTGCACACACCTTCCGGCACTTCATCATAAACAACGTCTACCGTATCACCGACAGCCACCTGTTTTTCTGAAAAATGTCCATCATTTTTCGGCACATTTTTTTCAATTTCAAAAGTTCCTCTTATTTCGCCCACATAATTTCCGATTCCCGTGATACAATACTCAGCCGTTCCCGCATTCACATTGTTTGTATACGTCACCTTATAATCGATGTTCTCCTTCAGATAATAATAATCATCCGACATAATCAACATGCTTGGACGCTGTTCTTTTCCATTGTAAAAAAGTGTGGTTTTATCTCTATCGACTGTGAAATTACTCAAATCAATCGGTTCCGGCACTGCAGTTGGCTCCGGTGTAGCTTTTGGTGTCGCATCCGGTGTACGAACCGGTGCAGTATCCGGCGTGGTTGTTGGTTTCGGTGTTGATGCACCTCCTGTATTTCCACCGTTACCGTCTCCGCCAAAAATCAAATCCCAGAGCCAGTCATCATCGTAACGATTTCCGGCAGGGTTCTTCGTCGGTGTAGGCGCGGCAGTATTCTTTGTGTCAGCCACTGTTTTCTTTACTGCTTTCAGTACGATTTTTTTCACCTTGCTAAACGCACTGTATTTCTTTTTCGCGCCCACTTTATACTGGCTGCGGACACGTACATAATACGTTCCTTTGGCAAGCCCTTTAAAAGTCACTTTCGTAACCTTAGCACCTACCTGTTTCTTTTTTACCTGCTTTTTAAACTTCTTGTCTTTGCTAATTTGAATCTGATATTTTTTCGCTTTCGCAGTCTTTTTGTAAACAACTGTAAGCTGCCCCTGTGACGCAGAATAAACTTTCTGAATTGCAGGTTTTACCAGCTTTTGCTTTGCTTTTGCCGGTGTTGCTCCAAGCGAACATACCATACTTACTGCTAACACTCCCGCCATCCATTGTTTTCTATTTCTCTTTTGCATCCTACCAGACCTCCTTGTCATTCTAGCACGGGTTCACATGAACCATAATATGTTTTACTTTTGAAAACTCGGTTTCCACCGAATCATGCACGGATTCTGCAATTGCATGCGCCTCCCACAAAGTCAGTTTGCCATCCACACGGATTTCAATATCAACATATATTTTATTGCCAAATGTCCGCGTCCTAAGCAAATCCACACCACGAACACTTTCATTTTTCATGACACACTCATACATTTCGTGTTCCGTTTCGTCGTCACACGCTTTGTCCACCATTTTATTTATGGCATCCTTGAAAATGTCAATTGCCGCTTTTTCAATAAAAATACAAATGACAAGACTGGCAATCGCATCTAAAATCGGATAACCCATTCTCGCTCCCGCGATACCGACAAGTGCGCCAATTGACGACAGCGCATCCGAGCGGTGATGCCATGCATCCGCCATAAGTGCCCCGGAATCAATTTTTTTCGCCCCAGCTCTTGTATACCAGAACATCGCCTCTTTTACAGCAATCGAAACAACTGCCGCCACAAGGGCAAGAACACCGGGAACCGCAAGTGCAGACTCATCCTGTACTGTAATTTTTTCCACCGCTGACCAGCCAATAAAAAGACCGGTAGCCGCAAGAATCGTTGCCAAAAGAATCGCCGCCACGCACTCCATACGCTCATGTCCGTATGGGTGTTCTTTGTCCGACTCTTTTCCTGATAGCCGAATTCCAATAATCACAACAATTGTACTAAACACATCCGATGCTGAATGAATCGCATCACTAATCATTGCGCCCGAATTCGCCACAATTCCTGCCAACGCCTTAAACAACGACAGTAAAATATTGCCCACAATACTAACCATCGATATTTTCATTGCTGTTTTTTGTTCCATTTCAAATCCCCCTACATAGAGAGCGTTTTCCACAGCACCGCTCCATTTTTACCAATTTTCACCTTCACCTTGCCATTTTCAACACGGCACATTCTCGCTGCCATGTCAAAACCTTCCTCGCAGGTATACATCATGCACGCCATCCGGCTGCCATTCGCCACGCCAAGACGCCATACATCTACTTCCACTTCACGTTCTTCGCCTTCCACCTGAACAAGGACAAAGGCTTGTTCCTTTTCGTTAAATCTTCCGTATCCAATGAGATTATTCTCCGCATGAAGATATAACAAACTTCCGGTAGAAAATACTTCGTAATCTTTATGAATTCGAATCATCTCCTTGTGGAAATGAATCAGTTCATGGTCCTCGTTACCCCACGGGTAAGAACGTCGGTTATCCGGATCCGTCCAGCCGCACACACCAGCCTCATCACCGTAGTAAATCGTCGGGGCACCAACCCATGTCATCTGCATAAGCACCGCCTGACGCATAACCGCGAGATTTACACCATAGTTTGCTGCATGAGGACCGGCAAACGCGGTTCTTCCAACTACATGATTGGTTCGAGTTAAGAAGCGGGAATGGTCGTGATTCGACAACTCATTCATCGCCACTAAAGCACTTGGCGTCGTAAATCTTGCCCCATAATCAGTCATTGCACCAAAGAAAGCAGCCGCATTTCCACGCAAATCATCGCGGCGCGCATCGCTGTGTTTTTCCATACCGGTCAAAAACCAGCTGATTGGCTCCATAAAAGCATCGTAGTTCATCACCGTATCCCACTGGGTTCCATCTAACCACGCAGAAGGGTCTCCATAATGCTCCGCAAGAATAATTGCCTCCGGATTTTCCCTCTTCACCGCCTCACGGAATCCTTTCCAGAATTTGTGATTGTACTCCGGTGTATGTCCCAAATCAGCCGCCACATCCAGACGCCATCCGTCAATATGATACGGTGCAGCCACCCATTTTCTCGCAACTCCATGAATGTATTGTTCTAAGTGCTCCGATCCCTCGTAGTTTAGTTTTGGCAGAGTATCGTTGCCCCACCACGAATCGTAATGCGTATTGTCCGGCCAGCCTCCATCCGGGTAAAAATAGAAGAAGTCGTGATACGGGCTGTCTTCCTGCAAAAAAGCACCCTTTTTATAAGACTCATCTTTATCGTAAATCTTCTCGCGGTCAAGCCACTTATTAAAGGAACCACAGTGATTAAATACGCCATCCAAAATTACTTTCATGCCACGGCGGTGTACTTCTTCGACAAATTTTGCAAAGAACGCATTACTCGCCTCTAAGTTTTTCATATTCACAACGCGCTTGATGTATTTCGTTGCATGTGCATTTTCCTTGTCGTCTGCCGCCAGCACATCACCGCCATCCTCGACAATTACGCCGTAATGGGGGTCAATATAATCATAGTCCTGCGTATCGTATTTATGATTCGAAGGCGATACAAAAATCGGATTCAGATATAACACTTCTACGCCAAGGTCCTGCAAATAGTCCAGTTTATCCATGATGCCCTGCAAATCGCCGCCATAAAACTCACGCACGCCCATCGACGCCGGCATTTTATTCCAGTCACGCACCTGCGTCACATGTTCATCAATATATGTATATTCATCGTCAACAACGTCATTCGTCTTATCCCCATTATAAAAACGGTCCACAAAAATCTGGTACATCACAGCACCTTTTGCCCAGTCCGGTGTATGAAATCCCGGAATCAGACAGAAATTAAAATATGGATTGACATCTGAAACCACTCCCTGACGATTGCAAATCAGCGTTTCCTTCTCACTTTCCACCCTAAAATAATAACTTACCGGATGGTCTTCCAACGGAAACGATGCCGCATAAATGTCAAAATACTCCGTTGACTTTTCCAGATGCATAATATAAGGCACTTCATCTACCATTGCCTTCACATATTCTGCCTCGTCTTTCCCAACACGGCACCGGATCGTAACGTTCTCATATGCACGCGGTTCACATGGCGAGACAAAATCAGCCGTACCATCACTAAATATTGCTTTCTTATTAAGGGTTTTGTCAGCCATTGCTTTGTCCTCCGAACATAATTATTTCTATTTGTAAAAATTCACGGCTAAAAAGCCGTGAATCCTTGTTCTAGATAAGTCAAAAGGACAGCTTACGATGCTGTCCTTTTGGGAGAAGGTATTTTTGTTACTTATGGGGTGTAGCAAAAACTATATAATGTATTGGGGTTTACGCGTATTACTATAACACGTTACAAAAAAACAGTGTGCACAAAGTTTACATTTTTTCCACCATTCTTTTGTTGGTTTTGCCCAATACTTTTCTCCCATTTGCACATTTGCACAAAGAATCTTTACATTTCTTCGATTGTCTCGTCATTCTGCTCAAAGAGAGCTTCAAACTCCTGCTGCCCGATTCGCTCTTTTTCAATCAGAAGCTCTGCCAATTTATCCAAAACCTTGCGGTTTTCTTTCAAAATCTTAGTAGCTTTCTCGCGGCAGCTCTCGATAATTCGTTTTACTTCCTGATCAATCACAGCAGCGGTTCCCTCGCTGAAGTTCTTTGCGTGGCCAATCTCACGGCCGATAAAGACTTCATCATCTGACGTGCTGTAGTTAATCATGCCAAGCTCATCCGAGAAACCATACTTTGTAACCATATCACGCGCACGCTCAGTCGCCTGACGAATATCCTGCACAGCCCCGGTTGTCACATCATCAAAGACGAGACTTTCTGCGATACGCCCGCCAAGACATACAACAATATCCTGTAACATCTTACCTTTGGTGAGATACATCTCATCTTTTTCCGGAAGCGGCATCGTATAACCGCCGGCACCCTGTCCGGTTGGAATTACAGAAACCGTATAGACCGGTCCGACATCCGGCAAAACATGGAACAAAATTGCGTGTCCGGCTTCATGGTATGCCGTAATTCGTTTATCCTTTTCAGAAATAATACGGCTCTTTTTCTCTGCGCCAATTCCTACTTTGATAAAGGACTTGCGAATGTCTTCGTCCATCAAATACGGACGGTTTTCCCTTGCGGCACAAATCGCAGCCTCATTCAAAAGATTTTCCAAATCCGCACCGGCAAATCCTGCCGTTGTACGTGCGATTTCTTCCAAATTTACATCATCCGATAACGGTTTATTTTTCGCATGGACTTTCAAAATTTCCTCACGGCCTCTCACATCCGGAAGACCTACATGAATTCTGCGGTCAAAACGTCCCGGTCTGAGAATTGCCGGGTCGAGAATATCTACACGGTTGGTTGCCGCCATCACGATAATTCCCTCATTAATTCCAAAGCCGTCCATCTCAACAAGCATCTGGTTCAATGTCTGCTCACGCTCGTCATGTCCGCCACCGAGACCGCTTCCTCGTCTTCTTGCCACGGCGTCAATCTCATCAATAAAAACAATACACGGTGCATTTTTCTTTGCTTCCGCAAACAAGTCACGGACACGGGAAGCACCGACACCGACAAACATTTCCACAAAATCAGAACCGGAAATACTAAAGAACGGAACACCCGCTTCACCGGCAACTGCCTTAGCAAGCAATGTCTTACCGGTTCCCGGAGGACCTACCATAATCACACCTTTCGGGATTCTGGCACCTAAATTCGTATACTTCTGCGGCGCCTCCAAAAAGTCTACAATTTCTTCTAACTGCTCTTTTTCCTCGACCAGACCGGCAACATCCGCAAATGTCTTTGATTTTTCATCCGGTGCGGTCATTCTCGCACGGCTCTTTCCAAAATTCATCATTTTGGCATTTCCGCCGCCTCCGCCCTGTGCCTGGCTCGTCATCATCGTAAACAAAATAAAAATCAGGACGAATCCTATTGCATATGGCAAAATCTCCAAATACCACGGTGTTGTCTCAACATCCGATACAACTACATTGGTAAAGTGGGCATCATCTAATTTATCCGTAACCACATTGACATCCGGTGCATAGAACGAATGTTTTTTGCTGTCTTTCATCGTCACACGGATTTCACCGGTCGGAACCTGCTCATTTTGTCCCACCACAACGGACTGTATTTTATGATTCGACAAATCGTCCTTAAACTGTGTATAAGTATAATTCTCCTCTGTCCATCCGGACATAAAATCGCTCGAAATCATGGCAATCAAAATAATTGCCGCCATCACGACAAAAAAGCCATAACCTTTCCATTTTCTCATCGGATTAATCCTCCTTTATTTTCAGTTCTCCGATATAAGGCAGATTGCGGTATTTCTGAGCGTAATCAAGCCCAAATCCAACCACAAATAAATCATCAATCTCAAAACCGGTATACGCTACATCCACTTCTGACACACGGCATGTCGGTTTATCAAGAAGCGTACAAATGCGTAAACTTTTCGGTCCACGTTTTTCTAACATATGGGCAAGATACGAAAGTGTGCGTCCGCTGTCCACAATATCTTCAATAATCAGCACTTCGCGGTTTTCCAAACTCATAATCAAATCCTGACTAATCGTGATACTTCCGCTGCTGGTCATACCATTTCCATAACTTGATACACTCATAAAATCAATCGTAACCGGCACTGTAATATATTTTGCCAGTTCGCAGGTAAAAAATACACTTCCTTTCAAAATGCAAATCAAATGAAGTGTTTTTCCTTCATAATCACGGTTAATCTGCTCCGCAAGTTCCTTCACTCTTGCTACAATTTCTTCTTCTTTAATCAAGACCTTGATTTCTTCTTTCATGACGTATCCTTTCTTTGGTCACAACCAAAACATATTTTGTATTTTGATTTATTTTACAGGCTGCACTGATTCGATTAGGAATTGCCCATATCACATGGGCGCCATCCGCCAGTACAAGCTGTCTGTCCCGACGCTCTTTCGCAATCTTTTCATCCATATAGTAGCGGGATAATTTCTTTTTATGTCCCTTCTCATCAAGCACAAAATAATCTCCCGGTCTCGGATTGCGAATCGTCAGTTTACTATTTATCTTATCATAATCAAACCATTTCGTATAGTCTTTTTGTGGAATTTCTGAATCCAGTTGTTCACGTGCCACCACCTCAAAACGAAAGTGGTAATACACGCCATCCATTTCCACTATATTCCCGGATGCCATGTCACATTCCACACAAACGTTTTCCTGCTTTTTGGGCTTATTTTTCATAAGCCTGAAATACTCATAATCACAGACAACAAAATAGCCGCCGGGCAGAGAAAACGTGCCGTTTCCTTTGTGCACCATTTTTTCATATAACGCCTCATAATGCGCTCTCGTGACATCTTTTACACCGGAGATTCCCTGCTCTAAAAAGAGCGACAAAATCTCTTTTTGCAAAACCTCCGGAAGTCCCCGGCACGCATCCCGCCTTAACAGAACTTCTTCTCCCTCATGGAAAATCACGTGCTCCGCCTCACGCTCTGCCTGCTCACGGATATACTTACGCCACTTGCCAATATCACTCGCCGCATCTGCAATATGCCCTACCGTACCCGGATTTAAATTCTCCTTTAACAGCGGTAACAACTCTTTCCGAATCCAGTTTCTCTGATACGCAGTATCCTGATTCGTAACATCCTCCCGCCACGGTATCTTTTTTTCCTCTAAAAAGGCAAAAATTTCTCCCTTTTCGGCAAACAGAAGCGGCCGTATAATAAAATCTCTTTTCGGTAACATCGCCGCCAAGCCTCTGGCGCCGCTCCCACGTATCAGACGGAACAAAAATGTCTCTGCCTGATCCTCTTTGTGGTGTGCCACCGCAATGCAGTCCGCATTTTTTTCCCTGCGCAATTTTTCAAACTGCTCATAGCGGCATACCCGGCCAGCCTCCTCCTCACTCATCCCCCACTTTTTTGCATACGCCGGTACATCTTCGGAAGCTTCAAAATACGGAAGTTCCCACTTGTCCGCAAGTTCTCTCACAAAATGCGCGTCCCTGTCAGCATCATCTCCCCGAATGCCGTGTTTAACGTGCAGAACAAATAGAGACAAATTCATTTCTTTCCGTAAACTATTTAATAAATACAAAAGACATACCGAATCAGCGCCACCCGACACCCCCACGACAATCTTGTCACCCGGCGAAAACAAGTGGTGCGTTTCGCTATATCGAATCATTTCTTCTCTCACGGCTTTATCCTCCGCATTTATTGTAACGGTTTTCCTTTTTTTCGTCAAACTTTATTCCAGATTCCAGCCACCAAAACACTCATGTCGTCAGACGCCTCTTTTGTGCTGTGCGCCAGTGTGTTCATCAAAATCTGGTTTGCCATGTCATTCGCATTTTTGCAGTACAGCCGGTCAATGAGTGTCGCCATCTCCTCCTGACTGTCGCTCTCTATATTTCTCTCATAAAAGCTGTCAAGCACGCCGTCCGAAACCATGATAACCATATCGCCTTCCTGCAATTGTACAACAGAGACATCCGGCTCCGCCTGCAAATCCACGCCAACCGGAAGTGCACTGGAAGCAATCATTTCCACACCGTCTTCCCGCTTTACAAAAGTGGTTGCGGCTCCGTTTTTCATAATTTCACAAATACCGGTATGAAGGTTAATTGCCGCCATATCAAGTGTCGCAAATGATTTCCCCTCATAATTTGCAACAAACAGCGTATTCAAAAGTCTGAGTGCCGATTTTTTTTCAAACCCGGCCTCCATCAGATATTCCAGTGCCTCAATCAGATTGCTGCTGTCGCGGTCCGCCATTTCACCACTTCCCATGCCGTCCGTCAAAACCATGAGAAGTTCACCGGTTCCCGAAAGTTCCAAAAACGAATAATTGTCGCCCGACACACTCTCTCCGCTTTTGGCAACTCTGGCAAGCCCCGTAAGCGCCTTATACACCGTGTCCTGTCTGAAAAACATCGTATCCGTCGTCGAAGAAAGCACATTTCTTGTCTCTCTTGCCGGACACATCATAATACCGGTCGCGCGGTACAGCGCCTGAGCAACATCGGTCTTTGTCAAACAATGATTGCCATGGCAGGCACCGGTAAACATTACTTCCAGATATCCGCCCCTTTTTTTCACCGATAAACGTGTCACCTTGATGCCCTCTTTTTTTAATTCTTCTAAAATTCTTCGTTTTCGCTCTTTGGGAAGTTCCTCTGTCTCTCCCAAATTGATGGTAAACGATTTTAACGCTACCGCAATTTCTTTCATCTGCTCTGCCATCACGCGGCGGTTTTCCGACATCCGGTTATGCCAGCCAAGTCTTACATTTTCCCCGGCAATTCTCTCTTCGACCTGATGCACATACTCATCTAAGTGCATACAGCGTCTTTGAAAATCCGGACTAATCTGCGACAGTGTTACACTTCCGTCCTGCCCCACCTGCCACAAAATCCGCCGCAGACTTTCATTGGTCTCCTCATAATGGCGGTTCCAGCAATATTTACAATTGATACATTCATTGCACGTATCACGGGACAACTGGGCAAAAATATCCTCCAGCCGTTCTTCCGACAGCCCCTTTTCTTCCATCTCATTTTCAAAACTCTTGGACAGCCGGCGAAAAGCATCCGAAAAATCTTCCAGCTGATGGTTGGCAAGCGCGCGGACATCCTCTTTGGCAAAAGAATCCTCTTCCCGTTCGGGTATGTCCTCTTCCACGCAGTGAATGACTCGCCTCGGAATAGCAAAGAACAAAATAACCGCCGACAGCATTGCCCGCAGTTCAATAATGCCATACAAGTCCTTTAATGAATACACGGCAAGCAGCACTCCGACAAGCAGATAAAGCCCACCGCTTACCAAGCGCCCCATTTTACGCAGCGTCCCCGCACACACACCGAGCAGGCAGCAAATGCCGACGACCACCATATTTTCTCCGGTGAGTGCCAGTAAAATTCCTCCGGCTGCCCCGGCAATGGCGCCGGTCGACGCCCCATACCGGTATCCCATAAACAAAATCATGAAATAAGAAAGTGTTCCGGAAATCGAAAAAATCATATCCGCCTGCCTCGGCAGCCCATACAGCGCTGTCACCGCAAGAATAAGAAGGCTAATCAATTCCTCATTGTTAAATAATCGACTCCACTCCTCATACAAAATAAAATGCACACCCCATTGATACACATTGGCAAGTGCAAATACCATCACACTTTCAAGAATGCTGAGCCAGAATACTTCCCATGTATTTACGGCGAGAATACTGTTTAATACACCTGCCGCCATGTTTAAGCCACCGGTAAGAAGTGCTAAATACACCGCCTGTCCAGTATGGCTTGTCCACTTTTCCTGTATTTTTTCGAGTGACAGTACAAGCAGAAAGAGCGTGAGATACTTAATAAGTGAAAGCCCTTCTATACTGCTAAACATGCCCGCCAAAACAAAAAGTGCCAAAAGTTTCCTGCCTTTTCGCTCCGCCGCCACCGCGGCAAACAATGCCACACCAAAAGGATTAATTCCATACATCCACACGCGTCCGATCAAAAATCCAGCCACTAACAATAACAAATATCGTTTGTCAAAATATATTTTTTGTTTCTTGTCTTTCAAAATCCGTGCCCCCTTGTCTTTCTCTAAACACTCTCAGTATAAAGAGAACGCACGGAGAAAAATGTCAAAATCGGAAGGGCATTTTCAAGAAATTTTCGACAAAAAAAGACCACCGCCTAAGCAATGGTCTTCGTTCTTATTCTGCCTTAAATACAATTTCATTATCGTATACCAGCCCAAATTTCTCACGCGCTACGTCTTCCACATACTGGTCTGTTTTACGATACTCTTTTTGTTCTTTAATCTGTTCCTGTTCTTTTTTCAAACTCTTTTTCTTATCTTTTAGATTCTGCTGCTCTGTCGCAAGTTTCTGACAGTTTGCACGCAGTGAATAACCATGAACCGCTAATGTGCCAACAAACAAAGCTGCCACCAGCATAACCAGATAAATCCCGGTGCGGTTACTTCTTTTTCTTCTTCTCACGGCTCCATCCCCTCGACATTATTCTACAATTGTATTTTCTATACTTGTAGTACCAATAATCTCATTATAGACGCTGACTTTCACGATTTCAAGTGTTTTTTCCGGATTCCTTTTATTTTTTTTAAAATCCAAACATACGGTCGAAAAATAAGTCTAAAAAATCCATAAATTGCCTTTTGAACACGCGTTTTTACCAAAGTTCGGTATAAAAAAACACCCAAGGTCAGTGCAATTACAAAAAAGCTGCGGAGCAATCCGTGGTTGAGCGTAAAAATCATAGGGAATACAAAAAATGCCGCCAATATCCAGAACAGCCAGTCCTCAATCAGAATTCCACCCCTGCCATGCTTTACTTTCATGCGGAATGCCCGGATAAAATCATACAAAAACATTAAGAAAACACCCTCCGCAAAGGAGGCGGCAACATACATAAGCTGCCCCTGTATCATTTCCATCAGCCAAACAAACGGCTAAGAACACCCCCTGCCGTCTTTTCCTTTCTCGACTCGTGATAGACAATCTCACGAATCCTTCCTTCTAATTCCACCTCACCTTTTTCGAGCGTAAGACGCTTTACATGCAAATCCTCACCCGCAAAGCGCACGGCACCTTCTACAGTTTCTAACTCAATTTCTTTATTGTCAAAAGAAACCACTTCCGTAATTCCGGTCAAATCCACGTGATTACGATTCTGCATCTCCAATTTATGCGCCGTCACCGGCCGGGAAGATTCCTGCAACATAATAAAAGCCCCCTGGCATCATATCTATCTCACTATATGCTGTCACAGGGGGTTTTATTACACGTATCGATAAAGTTCTTTGGCTTCATCTTTTTTGTATGTTTCGTTTATGCTCAATACTTCTACTTTTGTATTCCGGTTTCCGAACTGAATCTCGATGATGTCACCGGGCTTAACATTTAAAGATGCTTTTGCCACCTTATCATTGACTAAAATTCGTCCGGCGTCGCACGCCTCATTCGCCACAGTACGGCGCTTAATCAGGCGGGATACCTTTAAGTATTTATCCAGTCTCATAAAAAATCTCCCTTCTTCTGTCAAGTCCTGCCTCACATGCGGTTTCATCCACAGTTTAACAAAGCATAACAAAGAGCACTCTGCTATATGCGATAGCAAAGTGCTCCAAAAATCCATAATAACAATCGTAAGATTATGCGTTCACAGCGTCCTTCAAACCTCTGCCGGCTTTGAATTTAGGAGCTTTAGAAGCAGGAATGCTCATCGGCTGTTTTGTCAATGGGTTGATACCTTCTCTTGCTGCTCTCTCAGCAACTTCGAAAGAACCGAAACCAACCAACTGTACTTTTTCACCTTTTTTCAATTCATCTGTAACAACGTCTACGAATGCTTTCAATGCACTCTCAGCGTCTTTCTTAGATAATTCTGCTTTCTCAGCCATAGCTGCTACTAATTCAGTCTTATTCATGGATTATATCCTCCTCAATAAATTATTTGCTAGATTTGTACAACCTATACATCTATATATAACCTTTTTGGTAGTAATTGTCAAGGTTTTTCTGCATATTGTTTGTGGTAAATGTTCGTTGTCAAATTATTTATGTTTCCGTAATTCCGTTGAAAAGCTTTGCGTCCCGTGGGCGTTCTCACTAATTGAATGCGTAGCGGTATGGGTGCTGAAACTACCAGCACCTCATACCGACGCACTCAAAACCCACATCGCCGCAAAGTTTTTCAACGGAATTACTGGAATCCAAATAAGTTGACATCGAATATTTAACAGAAACTTTTTCTGCGTTATCACCTTGAAATTTTATCTATCAGGGTTTAGGGTTCCATCTGCCGTCCTAGAAAGTTTGCGCCGCAAATCGCCATTTTTTGCTCAAAATCACCAAATATGCGTTCGGTGTCGCGGGACAGTAAAAGTACCATTCCGATTGCGTCACCTTCTGCTAAAATTGTTGCCGCTGCCTCGGAAAATACTTCTGTCTCGTCCTCTGTTACTTGGCTGAAGTCTGGTTCGGCATCCGTTGCGAGAATTGTCCGTCTGTCCTCAATTGCTTCCAGCAATTCACGGTGAATGATTTTTCCGGCATAGTCCTTTTTTCCCGGTCCTGCTGCCGCCACAATCTGGTCTCTGTCTGTCACACAAACGGTGCATTTCGCCACCTGCGCAACCGCCTCCACATATTCTTTGGCAAATGCGGCAAGCTCTCCTATCGGTGAATATTTCTTTAATACAATGCCTCCTTCGCGGTTTGTAAATATTTCAAGCGGTTCACCCTCGCGAATTCTTAATGTTCTCCGGATTTCTTTTGGCACGACCACACGCCCCAAATCATCGATTCTTCGTACAATTCCTGTTGCTTTCATAAAAAATTTTCCTCCTGTTCTCTACATGCTTTTCCATATTTATACTGTATGGGTAGTATGTGGAAAACAGAGGAAATTATGCGTTTAAATTATTTCAAAATATTTAGGCAAATACTCTTGTAAGCATTCACATAAATTATGCTTCTTTTTCATTTTTCCAGTCAATAAGATCCTGCAATGTCGTTTTCTCTAACACTTCATTTAATGCAAAATCCAGCTTTTTCCAAAGTGGATAGCAATAGCATTTTTTCCTTTTGATGATATAATTAATTCACATTCCTCCTTCCCTGCCGAAAAAGTATGTTTTCATCTCAATTCCCTATCTGCCTAACGGTTTAATCTGCGTTTGTCAATCTTTTCATAATAAGCAATTATCTTCTCTAAAATGTCATCTATACTTCCGCCTATATCTGTTGTGCTAAACTATAATTGTAACACACCGACCTAATAAGATATAATCTTAGGAGGAAACGAGGTATGTTAC